>Ga0209090_10000008_pt1 | contig 144406 bp, 129 predicted proteins | sample ArcticOcean_MG_C_9_FD_187432 | JGI IMG/M metagenome (GOLD analysis project Ga0209090, IMG submission 187432) | Marine microbial communities from western Arctic Ocean - ArcticOcean_MG_CB2_152 (SPAdes) (version 2) | ecosystem: Environmental > Aquatic > Marine > Oceanic | place: Arctic Ocean... | reverse complement strand
GCGGCTGCGGCTGCGGCTGCGGCTGCTGCTGCTGCTGCTGCTGCTGCTGCTGCTGCTGCTGCTGCTGCTGCTGCTGCTGCGCCTGCTGCTGCTGCTGCTGCTGCTGCTGCTGCTGCTGCTGCTGCGCCTGCTGCGTCTGCTTCGGTGGCAGCGGCAGCGGCGGCGGCGACTGCTGCTGCTGCTGCTGCGTCTGCTTCTGCTGCTGCTGCTGTTGCTGCGTCTGCTGCGGCTGCTTCGGCGGCAGCGGCGCGTCGAGCAGCTTGTTGGCGCTGGAGCACGGAAGTGGCATTGACGGCGGCGACTGCTGCTGCTTCTGCTTCTGCTACGGCTGCTGCTGCTGCCGCTGCTGCTTCTGCTGCTATTCGTTCTGCTGCTGCTATTGCTTCTGCTTCTGCTACGGCTGCTGGTGCTGCTGGTGGTGCTAGTGGTGCGGATGGCGGCACCGCTGCTGCTGCTTTGTGTACCTTCCTTTCGTCTTCTTCTTCTTCTTCGTCTTCTTCTTCGGCTGATGCTTCTGTTTCTTCTTCGGCTGATGCTTCTGCTACGGCTGCTGCTGCTGCCGCTGCTGCTTCTGCTGCTATTCGTTCTGCTGCTGCTATTGCTTCTGCTTCTGCTACGGCTGCTGGTGCTGCTGCCGCATCCGCCTCGGCCTCTGCTGCTCGTATGATCTGGCCATTTATCTCGTTGGCAAAATTAAGGGTTTCATCGGTAATTTCTGCGCCGTGTCGCAGCAGCACGTCGACGTTTGCTCTCGTAAGGTTTCTACTTGCTATCATAAGCGCAGTACGCCCTCTGTCGTCTTTTTCATTTATTTTTGCATTGGCTGACAGCAGTGCCGTAATAACGGCAGCGTTATCTGCTGCATGGCTTGCTATATGTAGCGCGGTTTTGCCGCCTGCCGTCTTGTTTACATCTGCGTGAGCTTTTAGCAGCGTTTTCACGAATTCAGCGTGTTTACTGTGGCTGGCAAGCATCAGTGCAGTTTGGCCTATCCCGGTTGGAGTGTCTATGTCGCCCGGAAGACTAACCCTAAGGAAGGCTCTGACTACCGTCATATCGCCGAGTCTGGCGGCCATTAGAAATTCAGGCACGGTGTAGTTTCTAGGGTTTGCGTCCGCTGCTGCCGACACTCGTTTTACCGGTGAGCGCCATTGACCAGACTTGGCCGGGTTTGTACCAAATTTAAGTACATAGCCTGGCATGCCGTACCTGCCACCTTTGAAATAAGCTTTTTTAAAAACTAATTCTCGCTGATTGCAGTACTCCTCGTCAAACGTATGCCACGGGTCGACTAATTCCTTATTATGGATTAGTAACACTGGGTCCTTTCCCTTTGCGTCGTAGCCCTTTGTATCATCCCAATATGCTTCCGCCCATTCGTCCTTGAAATACCATTTTAAATTGACCATTACATGTTCAAACCAGGGTGGCCAGTCTGATTCGTGCGCCCTATGCTCAAACACGTGTTGTGATAGGTGCTCATTTGTTTGCTCAACAATAAAATATCCCATCAGCCCTCTACTTTTTTTATCGAGCCAGTCGAGTGGCTTATGTTGGCGGTGCATTCGCCACCTGTTTATCGTGTCTATAAATAATTCCTGCATGCGTTGCAGTTGTTCTTTTTCATCGCGTTGTTTACTTGCTTGTATGAGATTGTGAACCGTTTCGGCCGTTGCAGTAACAGTGGTAACTTTTGACGTTGGAAACACCGCCCATATCCAATGATTGCTCTTTTCTGTCTTCTCAAAATTGCCTATCTTGCGAAGTTCTTGGTCCGCACCACCTCGCCTTAATGCTTCAGCAATGTCTGTACGAAGTTTTTGTACCTTCGTAGTCAAGCCGCTCTCACTGTCGTCCGTTGAACTATGTGTTAAATCAATCGACGTTTGAGCGCCGCCTTTGATACTTGCTATTGCACCAGCGGCGGCCCTGTCCATAAAGTGTTGCAGAATACGTGCAACTTGGATGTGTTCTCCGGCTATGGCCTGGGCATACGCGTCTTGTTTTTCTTTGTTTTTACGCATAGCGTCTGCGCCTTGTTCCAGCAGATATTGCACGATATCTAGCCTGCCTTGTGCGCTGGCGAGCATGAGCGCGGTATCCCCGTCAACATCCTGGTCGTTGATGTGATCTTTACCTATATAAGGTAATAGCGCTTTGGTACTAGCTACATCTCCTCTTTGCGCGGCAAACATAAACGCGTTGCTTCGTGAATCGTTAAAGTCCAGGGCTTGCGCACTGTTGTCTAGCAGCGCAGTTACGACGGTGTATTTCCGAAACTTGGCGGCAAGTATAAGCGCGGTGTAATTGTATTCATCAGTGGCCGACACCTTCGCGCCTTTCTGTAGCAGCGCCAGCACGATCTGGTCAAAGCCATATCTACTGGCGTACATCAGCGCGGTCCGGTAACCGTCTGATTGATTTGCATCGGCCTTTTTCTCTAGAAGTGTGTTCACAAGTTCTATCCGCGCTGCACCGGTATGTCCATTTTTACACAGTCGCATAAGCAAGGTATCTTTATCGGGATTATGGGTTTCATTGTCAACGTTATCGGGTGTTGCTACCTCGACGGCTACACGTAAATAATCTTTCTTTGCCTTGAGCAGGTTTGTCATGAAAGCTCCTAGGGTGTCCTCTAGGCCGGCATCAAAGGTTTTCACAAAATGAGCAGTGTTTTCCTCTGTTGGCGGTGCGCCAGTTTTAACGCTCTCAAGTAGCCATTTCCTAGCGGTTTCTTTGTTTTCTAAGTCTTGGGCACCATCTGGCCCTGTTTTCCAAAGCATATCCAGTGCATAATTAACTTGGTCTAGTGTGACCCGAATTGCTTTCCAGTCATCTAGCGATTTCTCCGACCTTTCCTTATTGTGATTACGAAGATTCAATGCTAGTAATTCACGGTTGTCTGGTTTGGTAGTATGAAACCATTCTATAATGGCCGCTGCGGTGCCACCTTCTTCCACACCGACCGCAGGTCTTGACATCATTCACGCACGGCAGCATGTGTACTTTATAGATAGTGGCACCTAATCGTGAATGCACCTGCAGACGCGCAATGCTGCTCGAGTTGCCAGATGACGTCTTTCTAGCCGTGTGCGAGCACCTGGGACTCGCCGCGCTTGCGCGGCTTGACAGCGTGCGCCGGGTACGTGACACGGCGTGGACCGATGTGGTGCAGCAGCGGTGCGGCCCCTCGTGGCCTGCGGGCAAGGCCGGATTTTACCGCTTTCAGCACGCCCTGCTTCGTTGTATCCCGAAGCCACACGGGTGCTCCGCGCTGGGTAGCATACGCGCGCAGCCCGCTGTCGCTCTGCATGCAACGGCCACTGTCGCCCCCTGGGGTATTCTGTGCGCCACGGCCCTTCCGGGCGGGCAGGTGGTTGTGGGTACGGATCGCGGGATAATGGTGTTCGACGGTGAGCAGCGGCGGTCTATGTACAGCGGTAGGTCCGTGGTTGACGTGGCGAGCCTCGGGGGTACCCGCATCGCCTTTTGCACGCGCCGGCACCGGGCGTATACGTGCGACCTAGTGGGGGGCACCCTCGACCCGGTGGCATGTGGCATGTACGCCTTCTGTGTGAGCGGCCCCGTGCTCGCTGTCGGCGGCAACAGCGGCGTGTGGCCCTTCTGCACCAACCGTGCGCAATCCTGCTTGCGTATTGCACAGAGTGCGACTCTTGTGGCATGCTGGCACTTGTCCGGATATGTGTGCACCTATGGTGCGCAGCACGGCCGCGCACTGCACGCGTTTCACATCGGCTGGATCAGTTACCCCAACCTTATGTTTAGTGTTGTAGGCGATGTCGTGCGCGTGAATGGGGCGCTGTACTACGAGGGTCTCGCCTCCGGCTCGTGCACGAATGACGAGCGTAGCACGGATGCGCGCGGCACACGTGCGTGGGCGCGCAACAAGTGGCGCTGCGGTGTCATGGTGTACGCATAGCATCAAAGCAATCGCTGGCGCGCGCCGCGAACGCGTCGTGCGCGGGATTGCAGTATATATGCCACGCCGAGTCGCGGAGCGTTGCCGCAAACTGCGTGGCGGTCGGTAGTGCAAGTGGCACGATGGATATCGTGTGCGTAGCGCGGCCGTGGCTGTACGGGAGCGGGGTAAGTCCTTCCCTGTGCATGACGCATACGGTGTTATCCATGGGCAGGTCGGATGCGACCATCCCCGCCCACGAGCAGGGTACCACGTGCACGGACTCCTGTGCAAGCAGCAATGCTGGCGCGCGCAGCAGCTTGGCCAAGTCGTACTCGAACAGCACAGCCGGCCGCCCTGCAATGGCAACCTGCTGCCAGTGCCGCATGGATCCTGCCCCTAGGCCTACGTACGATGCCCCCGTGCAGATGCAGAGTCGCTTCACCGGGGTCCAGTCGCCCGACCAGTCCTTGGCGGCGCCAACCCGTGTGCAACACAGCAGCCCGGTAGGGTCCGGCTCCCGGTGCAGTCCAAGGGCGTCGGCGTTCCTAATGGCCAGCAAGAACAGGCGGCCGTACGTGGAGCAGCGCAGACACTGCGCACGAAACGCGGACACGTCGGCAGTCGTTAGCGCAACGGGAATGGGATCTGCCTCGTTGTGCATGAGGAACCGGAGCAGGCACGTGCCCACAAAAACCCCCTTTGCAGCTCCCTGCAGCTTGGTAACAGCAATCACGTGCATGGAGGGGTTCATGAGCACCCGCACGGCCGAGGAGGCATACCCGCCGAGCTGCAGCGCTTCGCAATCGTCATCAGCATCGTATATGTCTGGTGTCGCGGGCGACCGCGTGCCAACTGTGGCCGGAGGTAAGTCGCCGGGCAGGCCCAGCTTTTGCAAACACAGCGCATCGTCGACCATTGAGACCGGCAGAACGGGGTCTGCGCATGCAACGCACCAGTGTCTTTGCTCGCGCCGCGTGTCATCGCTCCGGGCCTTGGTGCGCGCGGATAGAATGCCATGAGCGGCCGCCGCGTGCATCTCCTTCGCGGTAAGCGCGGGCGTCTGCTCGCTGGTGGTCCCGGGGAGCAAGGGAAGTCCAAGGTGCATCCACCTGGCCAGCAGCGCATCGACGGGCATGGTGCTGCCACGAAACCGCGTGCACATGGTGCCAAACTCCGGCTCGCTGTATACCTCCAGGGCAAGTAGGGCGTCGGCTACGCCGGTTCTGTGCCACAAGCACCTGGGCGCTGGTGCACATATCTGCCCAAATGACAGTGCCGCAGGGTGTGCGCGCATGGGAGGATACCGCATAAATGTGCCGCTACCACCGCCGGCAATCCTGCACGACCCCCTGATATCCACGGCGGTACAGCATGACGCAACCTGCAGTTGCCGCCCCTGATGGACCACGTGCAGAGCCTCCGCGCGCATAATGACATCTACCACGCGCTTTGGTAACGAGGATGTGCCAAACCTTGTCTTCACGATCGCCTTGTCCATTGCCGATCCCTTGTCGTGATCCATGGCGCACCACTTGCCCAGGGCGGTCGCGCGATCGGCACATTCAACACAGGCGCCGATCGAGGCAGGGTGAAGCAGGCCACAGATCCCCGCGTGCTCCGCGGATTCCATCCAGTCACTGACCAGGATGCACCACGTGGCACTGCACTCCACAATGCCTCTCGCAACAAGTGGCACCGCGGCGATGGGACGGGTGGTGCTAAGCACCAGCTCCACTAGTGGTGTGGCGTGCGTTGGGCACAGCTGCAAACGACAGCATAGCACGTGTTCGGCGTGGCAGCATCCTTCTTCCGGGCACACCAGCATCCCCGACAGCTCGCAGTTGGCCGTCATCGGCCCGCTGGTCAGGCACGTGGTGCAGAAGCGCAGGCATGCCTCCTGTGACACGGCAGGATGGTCAAACGGTAAGCAGATCGGCTGGCCATGTGCCACCGCGCGCATATCGTCCGACAGGACATTGGACAGTACGGCACACTCAAGCTGCTCCTGCGTGGTGAGCTCGCCCTTCATGGCTGCCCAGCCCGTCAAGGCGGGGCTCGGCACCTGTAGCACCGTAGAGAGGTGAATGTACACACCGCCTGGTTTGTACGTCATGTATGCCACCACCTGGTCGTCTAGGCCCGGCCAGAACAACAGGGGCTCTACCTTTGATGCCATGAGCTGCAGTCGGGCATGAGCGCGTGTACCTCCGTTTTCTGCTCTGTACAGTGTAATCAGCCTGTCCACCGCGGATGCGAGCGTAGTGCATCGTACCAGTCGGGCAGCAACGCGCTCGTGAGCATCATGCTGCCACTGACGACCAAACAGCAATAAAGCAGCAGCTTGTGCCGATGCGCTGAGCAGCGACACGGGCATATCATGTTGTGCGCAGAGCTTGTGCACCAAGATGCCCGATCCAGAGGACCAGAACATGTCGTTTTCTTTCGGCAGAGGGTATTGGTCAAATGCCGCCTTCGCGCATTCGTACGACCCCAGCTCCATGTACGCGGCCCTGGCAAGCATGACGTTTCCCCGTACCATGTGACAGGGCGTGCGCATCGTTGTGCAGTCGTCAATCGGAACAAGTTTTGTGATAATTTATTTAAATTTAAATTGCACTTCATAATGTGAAAGATGGAGCTGGCCGTGAAGCAGGTGATCTTTTCGCGCGTGGTGTTCTTTCCCAAGCGCTGCCCGCGCGCAACTATGGCGGTGTTGCACGAGGTTAGCCGAACGGCGTGTGTATGGCTGCACATTCGGTACGGGTGCGTGCTCTGGTCGACGCTGCCAGCTGCTCTCGAAGTCAATTGGGCACGTATAGTTGCAGATGGCGGAGGGTCCTTCGACGACGTCCGCCTGCTCTTCTGATCGTACAGTGCGCCACGGTAGGCGCAAAAGGCGCAAGGTCAGTGCGTACAAGCTGGCAATGGCACAGGCGACGCGGCCGGACGAAAAGCCTGCCGCGGGGACGTGTGCTACCGAGTCCCCCGTCGCGACGGGGGCATTCAGCAAGATAGAGCGCATCTAGGTGGTGTCCGCCGTGATCGTGATCTGGTTCATGGCGGTCCAGGGCAGCGTCCGCCGTACCGACTTGATCTGGCCGGGCTTGCCGATCTGTGCCTCCAGTGTGATGGACAACGTCGTCTGCCCGACGAGTTTGTACGCGTAATTGTCCTTGCACCCGGCATATCGAATGACGGCGCCCTTGTACATGTCGTGCCAGATCAAGGGGTTGTTGCGATGGTTCATGCCACTGATAAAGCTCTGCACGTACTGCTGTAGCGCAAAGCCCTGGCCGACAAACCATGCCGCAATGATCTGGTCGGCCAGAGACTCCTCTAGCACTATCTTGAGGGCCGTGGCTGTCGAGACTACTTTGATGGCTGTCCAGGCTATTTCCAGTCGCAGGCGCGCGTCCGTGTACGTCGGTGATCGTTTCTCCGCGTCGCCGATCCTTGCTACGCCAAGGTTGGCCACGTAGCGATCCGAGCCTTTTGCCATCAGCTGCACGAGGACTATTACGTTTAGGCTTGCAAATAGGAGCGTGCCTGCGCTCTGAACACTGTTTAGCAGGCTGACCCCTACCCCCATTGTCGCATAATTACCGTCGTTCATATATACGTGAGCAATGTCTTTGGGGCAACTGACAGCAAACCACGTCCAGGGCCTTCCCGACCTGCCCCCTGATGCCGAGGTCGAGCTACGATTCTCGCTGCCGCCCCACCTGGTCGACGTGGCGCGGGTTCTCCTGATCCAGAACGGCGACTATGACTTCTCGGAGGCATGCGTCCTATACACAGACAATGGTGACATTCGTTGTGTGAACGGTGAGTGGCAGCGCAAGCGTGCGGTTGCTTCTGTCCGGATGCCGTGCGTCGTGCGCTGCACGCTCTCAATCAGCGTAGAAAGCCCCGCAATGCCGGCGGACAAGCACTACAAGACTATCTACCGCCGCCGCTGGAGCAAGCGGGTTGGGCAGTACATGCTTGACCTGACCGAGAGCACCCGGAATTGCAACCTGGAGGTGGAGTACTGCGGCGAGCTTAGCAAGATTGGCGACAGTATTGACGCACTTGACACGCTGCTGCGCGACGTCGTTCCCTTTATGGTTACCTGCACCGGCCACCGTGGCGCGCGTTGCCTAGGTGGCACGGGTGCGCTGCCGTTTGTGCGGATCCCGGCCAAGTTCGGTGATGTGGGCGCGGTGGAACGCGAGCGCGCGTTGGTGTTGATGCAACAGAACCAGCCCATCAGTCTGAGGAAGGCGTGTCCCGCCATTTCGACGCCGCTTGTCTCGCTCAAGTACGATGGGACAAGGGTGGCGCTATTTGTTATGCGCCATAGGAACCAGTGGATAGCGAGCGCGGTGTGCCGGCGTGGGGAGGTGTGGTCGGTGCCCTGCAGCAGCGCATGTGAGGAAGCCATACTGGACTGTGAGTACATGGCTCGTACGCGGGAGTTTGTGGCGTTTGATATGTATCAGTTGCGCGGCCGGCCCGTCACCGGTGACTACCGCGCGCGTCTGCACCTTCTTGCGGCGTACGGTATGCCGCAGCTCGCGTGTGGCCTGACGATGAGAGTGAAGTCCGTCTATCCCCTTGCCACGCTGACGCCGGAGTGGTACAGTTGCAGCGCCTCGGACAGCAGCACGCCCGTGGATGGCATTATTGTCCACGATGGCACGTCCGTGCTGGGTCGCCCCGCCACAATGTACAAATGGAAGCCCGTGCACACAGTAGACCTGCTCGTAGGTGAGTGTGGAGACCTTGTCGACAGAAAGTTTGACCGCTTCCTGTACGCGTGCCCCAATCATGGCAAGGTGCTGGTGCCCGGGCAGCTGTGGGAGTGTTCATTTACCAGCGATGGCAACTTTGTCGTGCCCATGTTCGCGCGTACCGATAAAACAAGGGCCAATCCGAGGGTAGTGTGCAACGACGTGCGCCAGGCGCACAGTGACGCAATTGGCATCGATGACATGAAGACGCAGCTGACCAAGCCGGCACCCGTTGTTCGTCGCAATAAGCGCGGGCGAGGCGCGTAGGTAGAAAGGTGTGTACCAGTTCCAAGCCACTAGCACAGCAGGCACGTGGCGCAATAAGTGTAACTACCTTACATGATGCACCATTCATGTACTGGTCCGGAGTAGTTATTGCCGCTGTCCTAGCGCGGTTCGGCGACAGGCAGGGCAAGCTGGTTCCAATTGCCGACGATGCGCTCAAGGTTCTTATTCTAGCCTGCGACAGGCATGACGAGCTCGATATGTCCCTATATGCACTTGGGGAGGCGCACTTGGCTCGGAGCGCTCATGTAGTAGTCTCGGTAGACTGTATCGTACCCTGGAAGTTCTATGACATGATCCGTTCACATAGCAGCCGATTCAACACGTTAAAAATCCAAAGCTCGTACCAGCAGCATGTGGAACCAGACGCCTGGAAAGACGAGCGCGTGGCGCGCCACTGGATATCGGCCATATCACGAATGTTCTACGACGGTGCAGAGCGAGTGTTGTACCTTGAAGAAGACCACGTTGCCATGCCGGACATATTCCTTGCGGCTAATCGATTCGACAACGCATGCCCGTCGTGCTTTGCCGTTAACCTCGCGTGTCATAAGCCATGCGGGGGGATGTATACTACCGACCAAGCCTCTGCTGGCATTGGCGTGATAGGAAACATTGCAGTTGTCTATTACAAATCGAAATGGCTCGACTTCATTCGCCGCCGGCATCGCTTCTGCTCCGTACGTGGCGATTGGGATTATAACCTCAAATGGTTGTATCAGTACAGGTGCTTACAAGTCTACAAGCCAAGGGCATACCACCTGCACGACTGCAGGTCCGCACGCACGAAAAGGCTGGAATTTAACGGCAAATACTGCAACAAGCGCCGCGAGCTGTACATGCAGTTCCGTACCGAGTGGTCCAGCACTCCCAGCGGTGTTCCACGGATCAATATGCAGCGTCAAGTGAGCGAAGGGATCGGCCAAACGGCTACAGCTCCCGACCGCATGAGGGAAAGGTGCCTTGAGGCGGCCGAGCACTGGTCTAGCTAGGGCATATACGGGCTCGATTTGCCCGTGTATACGGCTACGTGGTCAGCGTAGTAGGCACGTACTTAAACGTGGACACAATTTTATGATACATGGGCAACTCGTTTGCAATGTCAATTGTGTCGTTCATAGAGTGCCATCGCCGCTTCTCTTCCGCTTCTGGGTACGTGGAAGGCTCACGCAAACCATGTGATCATCCATATCGTAGGTTACGTCCAACCCTGCGTGTTCGCGCATATAGTGCACCACAGCGTCATGACTGACGTGCAGCAGGCGGCTAAAATAAACGCGCGTCACGCCATTTGAAGACTCTATGCAGCACTCCGGGAGCAAATTGTCCAGGTCTATCACGCCCATGCTACGTGCAATGGCGACCGCCGCCTTATCGCTCTCGGTATCCGGGTCCTTGTCGACGTCTAATTGAAGCGGCTTCTCGACGATGCAGGTGCCGGGCTTAAACGTGACCTGCTCTTTTTCAAAGTCGACGCTGCAGTGCATCCTCTTCCTGCCCTGTGCGGCGAGCATATTGATCGCGCTGGTTAGCGCACTACCTTTCACGGTGCGTATTCTCGTAACGTCAATGACGATTTCGGTATCGGTGTCGATATATACGCTACTGCCCTCGCCTAACAGTACCAGGATGTCGCGTGCACAGGCGCTAAGGGCCATGGCGAGTGATCATCTTGCCTACATCGCGTAGCTGGCCTGTCTGCCAAACGATGGTGCCGCAAGGGCCCGTAGGTGAGCGTAGCGCAGGTCTACGTCGCGCAAGGCCTGTTGCCCGACTACACGCACGCGATCAGATACGGCCGGCATCAATTCTTGCAAAGCAAAGTAGGCAGCCCCGGTATCAGACGCAGCAGTAGCCTCTACCAAGCTCTTCAGTAGCTGCAGTGCTTGGCCGTCGGCGCCACTAGCGGTCATATCCACGTCTAGCATTTGCACGACGACGGTGGCCAGCGGCATGCACCCGTCCACAGATACTGCGGTGATGCCGCGCGTGCGGCTAACCGTGATCGTGCCCTGCTTGACACCCGATCCGCACTTGACGTACTTAATCATTGCATCTGGTACCGTAGCACCCTCCGGATAGCTGTAGTGCAGCTGGCGCTCTATGTATCTCACGGTAGACCCGCAAATTACAGCCAGCGCCTCTTCAAGACGCGTGCTGTCGTATGCCGGCAGAGCCGTCTCGATGACGTGGCTCCACGTATGCTTGTGGTCCTGCAGGGAGTAGGGCGTTTTCAGGAGCTCCCACATGTCACCGCTGCTCGTGAGTGTCAGCGTGGGCTCGGCCTCCGTGCCGTTCTGCATTGACATGTAGCTAGTGCCGGCAGGCCCTTCCAGCACGATGCGCTTGCTGGAATCTGCGTCAACTCTCTCAAACATCGGATGCAGCAAGCGCACGGCATGTATGGCGTCGCGAATCTCGGCCGGAGCCGGAGCGTCCATGATGCCAAGTGCCGGGCCATTTTCTTCGTCAAGTACGCTGTGCAGGCAGGCTTCCAAACGGTGGGCCCACGGCCCCCTGCACGACTTGTCGATGGTTCCCGATGCCCCCATCGCAATGCGCGCTGTAAGCGAATGCACGTCGCACGAGGCGTTCGTGATGTGCACGTCCGCCAGCGTGCCGTTGGTGATCGCAATGCAGTTTGCACCCTCTACCGCCTTCCAGGAGCCACGGTGGGTAACTTGGGTTGACCCGTCGCTGCTCGGTGCTTGTTCGTCAGGGGGGATGTCGACAATTTTGTACATGCTAGTGATGGTTTTGACTGTGCGTCGGCGATAAGAGCTGCCACGGTAACGTCGGAGTGAATTTGAATCGAGACGTAGTCGGAAAAGCGCTCAAGATGGCACTTGTCCGGGTCAATGTTGCGCTCGTTGTCCATAGCGTACTCGAGCAATGATGCGCACATGCGGTACATGTTGTCGCTGTTCTTTAGCACGTAGTCCCACACGCAGCACAGCGAGGCCGGGTCGGGTATCGCCTGGCCAAACAGCACGTACAGCCAGCGCATGCGCAGCACCGTGTCGAACAGGTTCCGGCACACGTTCAGCTTGCGGCACACGATGCCGTATAGCTTGTCGGGCAGCACCGTGTCGTCGAAGGTCGTGTCCGGCCCGTATCGATGGACGAGCCGGCATGCGTGTGCGTACCCCCAGTAAAGAGACCGCTCGTCTCGCAGCACGTGGGCCATAGTGTAGATGATGTACAGGTGCCCTTGCGTGTACGGGTGCCACGGTGTCGTGGCGGAGTGCCTCTGTACTATCCTCGTCACGTTACTGGCGTGCATCTTCGGCATGCGCTTAAGGTCCACATTGAGGACCGTCTTAAGGTCAAGCCACGTCGCGGTGTGCGCGTAATCCCCATGCACATGCGGCAGCCCCCTGTGTGCATCAATGTGCATAAGCTGCTTCCACTGACGCTCCCGCAGGTCCATACATCGCTACAGCAAACCCTACTATAAATAAGCGACACTGCATCATGAAACCATGCCCTGCTACAAGCCCAAGAAGTCGACCATGTCGCAGGCCACCGCTAATTTTCCGAACGCCACAACTGCTCCCGGTTCCACAAGCGTGTGGGGAGGGCCTAAGGGTTCTGCGCCGGTCCATCTCGTGTACATACCACCTAAGCAGGCCCAGCGCCGTTAGGCCTGTCACTATAAATATGCGCTGCCGCAGATATAGAAGTAGCATGTCCGGCAAAACGTACAATCTGGGGTGGGTGACGTTTATGCTGCTCGGCACCGTGGTTGTGCTGTATTTTAGCCCCGGTAGCTCGTTTTCGGCAGTGCCCATCTACTTTTCGCAGGCATACTTGTTCTGCGTAGTCAATCTAGGGACCAGTAAGAATGATAAGCGCCAGCTGCGGTCAGCAGTTGCCGTGAGTGTCTTTTGCGCCATCGCTGCAGTACTAGGCGCTCTTGCGGCCACGTACGGGGTGTTATCGACGTATGACATCATCATCGCCAACGTTCATCTCGGTATCGTCCTGTCCGTGTCCCTCGTGATTGCGGCCAGCTGTGCGCACATGTGGGATTCCGCCAAGTTAGGAGTAATGGAACGATCATAAACTTTTGTACTCCTTTAGATGTAATCGCGCTGGAGCCCTTATGTATTGCATAGCAATCGCCACAACGCACGCCACGATAAAGACGGCCCATGCTAATGTGATCTCGAAGCTGGTCTGTAGCTCCTCGGATGTTACAGGCGTTGATCGGAGCGTCATAAACTTGTAGATGGGACCCGTGTTCTGGGACGTACTTAGCGTCGTGGTGCAGATGCTGCTGCACTACCACGTCGGTGCAGAGTATGCATGGGCGGCCGTCTTTTCGCTGGTGTCGCTGTGCTGCGTCGACCGTGACCTCGAGGTGCACGAGATGCTTGCTGCCGTCTTTATGCTGCGGTCCGCGTGCGCCTCGATGCTTGTTCGCGGGGACTCCGCATGGGTCATGGCTGCTCTAGTTGTCCTCGGGTGCGCCAGTAGCTGCACGCACGGCTACCTCCAGTTGTCCCACGTGTTTCGCCGCCCCTTTACGTGCACGCTGGCCGCGTGCTCGGTCGTGCTACGGTACGAGTGGAACGTGAACCCGGCTGTCTCCGTGCTGCACCTGGCGCTGTTCAACTTGATCACTCGTTACAAGACGGTATACCGGACGATAGACAGCTGGGACGCCGCTGCACAGTCGATGTGGCTCTTGGCACTCCCCACGAAGATGTGCGCAATTGGCCTCCTACTGATGCTCTATGAAGGCAGAGATACCATTGCGGCGCAAGGCGCACAGCGCACATACCGAACATACCAGCGGACCGACACTGCCGACACCCTCGTGTGACCTATTATATAAAGCAGGGGGGCAGGTGGCGATGGCATGCTCGTGCGTGGTTGACCCTGCCGTGGACTACTACCTGTACCCTCGTGTACAAGAACCAGGGCCGTACTGCCCGGCAAAGTACCCGACGTACAATGTGGGTGGCGTGCAGTGCGTCGTAGTCACCCGTGCGGACGCAAAGCGCACTATACTTTATTGCCATGGCAATGCCGTAGTGGTACAGGACTTGCTGAGCTCTGGCGTGGCGTCGGACTTTGTGGAGCGATGCAAGTGCAACTTTGTGGCGCCTACGTACCCCGAGCGGCGGGCCACGGGGCGTTGCCACGACAATGATATCATTGACAATGTACGAAAGGTTTATGATACAGTTAAGCAAGACTATTGTCACGACATATATATGGTGGGCCGCAGCCTGGGTGCGGCTATAGCGGCGTACGCGTGCGTGCAGCACCCGCCGGCGGGTCTCGTGCTGCTTAGCGGCTTCTCCTCGCTACGCACGATGACTCGCTGGTCCGCGCTCGGGTACCTAATAGGGAACCGGTTGGATACCGAAGAGGTTATCGGGTCCTGTCTAAAGGGAACGCCCAAGTGCATCATTCACGGATCGTGCGACAATCTGGTGAGCCCGTGCAACGCGTTGCGCCTTGGCAACGCCTCGGAAAACGCCGCGGTGCACATAATCGAGGGCATGTCCCACTCACCGGACTGCCATTGGGCTACGGTGATAGAGCTGGTCGCGTCTTTCATGCAACGGCCAACCGCCAAGGCCACTGACCCACGGATGTACCCGCTGTGGCACCCGTAGCGCTCACTCATGGTTTTGGCAAAGGACACGCCCGAGACGTCTGTCACGCTGGACTGGGAGAAAGTGTCAAGATCGATCGCGCTGCCTGGCGTGCCTCCATTGCGGTATGTAGGCCCTACCCCGGTAGGCCCTACCCCGGTGGGCCCTACCCCGCCCGGGCACAAGGATGGCTTCTGCGCGTATACCGCGACCCTAGTGGGACTTGCCGCGGCCGCCGCTGCGGTGTCGGCGTACTACGGGCACGCAAGGCGCTAGTTGGTGTACGCGGATGGATCTACCTTGCTGTTGCGCCACACAAAGCGCCCGGCGTTCTGGTGCAGGCCTATTAGCACCTGCTCTGCATCAGGTAAGCTATTATGTATTGCAACGTGCATGACGGTGTTGGGTGTAAACAGGACCCCGTATATCCAGTAAAACGCAATTACCGCACAGCTGATGGCGTACAACCCGCCCTCGGCGTTGTTGTAGATGTTCACTGCCGCGGCGCACGTGCTAAACATGCTTATGGAAGAGGTGGCAATGTGCGTCATGGTCAGCCCCAGCCCACGCTGGCGCACGCGCTCAATATGCATATCGGCCCGCATGCAACCGGGCAAGCATCCGCCGCGCCTGTATATGATCCATTCGATGCAGAGACCAGCTAGCAGCATGCCCGATGCAATGGCGCCCACCCAGCTGTACGCCTGGAGCGGTTTGGAGTCGGACACGTACTCAGACAGGGTCCACGCGCTACACACCAGTGCGACGACGGTGGAGAACAGAATAAAGATTTGTGCAGCTAGTATCTCTATCCGGCCGATGCGCGTGACGCTGTACGAAGGTGGGGTATAAGGCCCGGTCTTTGGCTGCATTCGCTTCCTGAGTACACAATGTTAAATACTACCAGCATGTCGCGCGAGATAGCGATGTCCGACCGTTTTAAGCTGCTCAGCGAGGACGACGCTCTTCCGCATATCCTAAAGGCCCTTGATCAGACCCCTCAGCGCACGCCAGAGTGGTGGGCGAGGCGGCGCAACCGGTTGTCGGGGTCAAAACTGAGCCAGCTACTGTTCATTCAGAGCCAGGACGAGATGACCGTGTACCGCGAGGTAGTACTGGGACAGCGCCCGCGGCCACCGCTGGACGAAAGAGGACAGAAGAACGTGAAGTGGGGTGTGGAGAACGAGCCTAACGCTTGCGCTACGGCTCTGCACCACCTGCCCAACATGCGCGTGTGGGAGGTTGGATTTGAGCAGCACGCCACGCACAGCTGGTTTGGCAGTTCGCCTGACGGTGTGGTACATTGGCCCGACCGCGGCTATGGTGCCATGGAGATCAAGTGCAGCACGAAGTTAAACGCCAAGGGCCTGAACGTGCCGCACCAGGGGGTGCCGTACTATTACATACCGCAATTGCACGCGGAGATGCGGTGCCTTCCTATTGACCCCTGCGACTGGACGCTGTTTGTGTCGTGGTCGCAGACAAAGACCAAGATGTACACCGTCCAGTTTGACGAGGAATATTTTTCTATCATGTGGGACTGCATGATTGACTTTATGGCCGGTGACGTCCCCTACGAGCTGTGGCGGCTGAAGCGCGACCGGCTTGCTGACGCCAGCCGCGAGGTCGCTCGCAACGCGCTGCCCCTCGGGTCGTTCGAGTCGTTTGTGGTTGGCAGTACATGAACGCCACGTGCGAGTGGGTCCAAACATCCGCGGCCCCCCTGGCGCAAAACTTTAGCCGCTACGCTGCAAACGAGCTGGCGACATTGTGGGTGGACAGCCAGGAGTTCCGCGTCGTCACGGTGACCATCGTGCTGCTGGCGTGTGTGATGACGTGGATCACGTCCATGGTGCGGGAAATCATGCGCGCCACAACTACCGTGCTATGTACACTGCGGGTTTCTGACTGCGCTGTTTCAGGCGCACCATGCAACCGCACCGTGCGCAGCGACGCATTGGCATCGGCTGTGCACATGCCGCACAAAACGGATGGCGGACCGCCTCCTGGGATGCCACCGGGTCAGTTGCAAGGTTTGCAGTATACGGGGGATGTGCTGTAAACATAGTAGGTAAATGTATTTATTTGGACTTGGGTGTGGGGGGAACATGGGGTGCATCGGGTCTAAGCCGCTTACAGACCACGCTCAAAACGTAAACGAACTCGATGAATTAATTGGCATGGCCATGAGCCGGGCGGCCGCCATCAAGTATGCCGACCCAGCTTTGAATGCTAGCACTGTCGCTATACACAATAGATGGGCCCTACATAAGGCGGCACGGGTTCAGATACTGTTCCGTCGGTTATCACCGCAACAGACCCAGATACCCGACGTGCATACAGGCCTACTTTCGTCGACGAGCGACCCAGCCCACCAGCGGGCGACAGATCAATTAGCAAAGGAGATAACGTGGCCAGAAGATCAATTAGCAAAGGAGATAACGTGGCCAGAAGATCTATTAGAAAAGGAGCGCCTGTGGGCAGGTGCCTACCCCACCCTAACAGGTGGCACGTGGGCAGACGCGGTGGAAGCGGCGGAAAAGGCGAAAAAGGCGGAAGCGGCGGCGGCGGCAGCGGCGGTGGCGTCGCCGCCGCCGGCAGGGGAGATCAAACGTACCACTATGAGTCCATCTAACCGGCCCCTGCCCCGTCTCCCCGTGAATCACCGCACGTGGGACTTTGCCCCTTTGCACTAGCGCGCAAACGTTCCCAGTGCAATAAGCTGGCTCAGGTTCGTGGGGGGTGGGTCACGCTGTTTGTACACCAGCACGTCGCTGCATATGCAATAGTCTGTGAGCCGCGAATTTGCGTTGTGCAGCGCCAGCAGCACGGCCGCGTGCTCGTTCTTGGTCTTGTAGGGCTGTGCGGCCATAACGCTGTTGAATCGCCAGGTCGAGGCGAGTACACCGCAGAAGAAACTCATAAACTCCCGCGCATAGGTGTCCTGTTGGCGTGCGTATGTATTTACATGGTCCATCCGGAGCCCCCTTAGCCTCGGCATCAACTTGGCGGCGTCGTGGCACGCCATGTCGGCGACAGCGACAAGCCCGGGATCCACCAGCGTCGTCCATGTAATGCCGCCAGACATTTCATTAAGCGCCGCTACCACCTCCCGCTGCCTGGCTGTACGATCAGCGTACTGCTCCTCCTCCAGGCGCTGCTTTATGCGCGACCTTGCGGACGGATGCAATAGATCGTGTGGCAGCTCTCCCGCTAACCTGGCGGTCATTGCAATCATGTCGGCCACCCACCTGCAGTCGCCTATGTGGCGGAAGTACTCGATGTACTCGTAGTCGTCCTTCACGTCTTGCATGGCCATCCCGTGCTCTCGCTCCTGTCGAATCATGCTGATGGTCTCCTTGGCCAGCATGTCCCGAACGGCATGGTCAGGGGCGGGCTGCGGCTGCTGGCGCTCAAGCACATGCAAGGCGCGAGTGACTGTTCCCTGATCTTGAATCATGTCAACAGCTGCTGCTGCTTCTTTTACCGTCGGGCGACGAGCCGCCGCTCCCGCAATTACCTTGGTGTATGTATCTTTTATCCACGCAGCCGCGCGCTCGGCGGGATCTCCAGGCCGTCGTGACATGCGCTTCAGTTCTCTCACGACCCGATCTCTATCCGCGTCCGTCATTCCGTCTCTTGCTGCAGCATACCATTTATAGACATGCTGACCATTTGCTGGAACGGGGTGTGCGGCACGAAGGGCATCCCGTTGTACTGATTAATGGAGTTGACAAATGCCTCGGCATCGTCGCACGACGCGTGGCCGGTGGGTGTGGCTTGCTGGATAATGTCTGGTATCATCATCTCCGATCTCCATTGGCGCTCCTGGCCCATCCTCTGTGCCCTGGCCGCGTCGCTGTAGCACTCCAGTACCTCGGCAAGCAGCTGTTGGTCCTGTATGTCGGGCATGCCCGTCTCGTGGGCCAGGACTTCCTCGACGAGCAGCTCCAGCCTGCGCGTCTTCTCCATCTGCAGCAGCCGGGTCACGCACGATTGCAGGATTCCATCCATGTCGGTATCGCCCGTAAACACGTGCAGGCGCATCATGTCGGTACACAACTGCTTCATAAACACGCGCAGAGCACCTGTTGTGATCGCCTGTCGATGCACGTGATACGGGTCTTGGTGGGGCAGGTGGTGGCCTGTTTTCATTCTTACCTGTGTTCTCTCTACTTTATAGTGCCAGCTCGACAGGATCGTCGCACATGGCAATAATCGTTTCGAGCCGGGCTACGGTCGTCGGATCGGTATGGTACGTGTCCAGCAGGTGCTCCAGGCCTGCCCTTGCTCCTTTTAGCAGCCCCACCGTCGTAGGATCTTCGCGATTTTTGCCTGCTTCGGAGACCGTGTCCTCTAACCTTTCAAGCGTAATCTGGCGTGTGTCCGCCTTGACCCAGCGCCAGAACCAGGTGAAGTAGCCCCTGTCGATGCCAAAGTATTTGCTGTCGCAGCATTGCAGGCGGTCCCCAGGCTGCAGCTTGGATACCACGCGCAAGTTGACAAGCACGACGTCCTTCGTCATATTGAATGTAATACACTTTTATAACGTTAGGGTTAAGTAGAGCAAGCGCAATACACTGCCACGCGGTTCGTGCTCCAGCGCTCGTTGATGGCCTGGTGCGCCGTTTCCTCGTCTATGTTACTCGTTATCGTGTCCTGGTCCATCCACCTTTTCCGGCAGCACGTGCACGTAAACACGGTCGACGATGACAGTGCCACCGTGCTGAGGTCGGTGCTGCTGCTGTAGCAGTGGAAGCACCTGTTCTGGCATTCTGTGGATGCCTTGTAGGCACAGTGCACGCAGCGCACGCTGCTGCCGTGGTAGCGCTCGCTGGTCAGGCGCATGACGCAGCTGCATTGTGGGCATAGCATGTACAGCTTGCCAAAAAATGACAAAAGCTTGCCCGCCATACAGATCTTGATCAGCGGGCTGTAGCCGCACATAATGCTCTGCTGGGACTTCCAGTACGAGCGCCTACTCTCGGCAGTCGCGTGTTTGCGCGGCGCCGGGTTCTTCTCGATGCGTTTGCCGCAGTAGACCTGGCCGGTCTCGTCGTTGAGCAGTACCTTCTGGTGCCCGCATGCCCACGCGTTGCTGTTGTTGCTGCCGTCCACGACAAACGCCCGGAGCTGCTTGCAACAGCCGCACGCGTACACCACCCTGTCCCTTTTCACCCCGACCGCGGCCTGCTCGTCGCCGATGTGCTTTGGCAGGTCGTATACCCTCAGCTTAAAGCACAGGGTCCATGCGCTAACAAATTCGTGAAGAAGCATTGCCTCTGCCGTGCTCGCTATGTCGAGGTTCTTCAGCACCCGCCAGTCCGCCGCCGTGGACGAACCGCGCGTGACGCCCTCTACCGCTTCGGCGGTCCCGTGAGAAATGCCCACGCGCCTCGCCAGGTCGCCTGTACCTACACCGGCGTGCACGGCCTCCTTGATCATTTCGTACATGCCCACTCGCAGGGGATGCTTGTACACGTCGCAGGAGGGGTAGTGCATGAGGCGCACGGCGGACTGTATTGATTCCCCCAGTACACCGCGGTCCGTCGGCGGCGTGGGGCATTTGAACGAACGCACGGCGCCGACGGCCTCGAGCGCGCGGCGGAACGCCTCTCCAGGCGTGGCGCTGTACTGGTTGATGGTGGACCGTATTGCGTTGGCCTGCTTACTGACGCTCTCGACGAACCCACCCCAGTTGTACGCGTCGTGCAGTACTTTGCCGAGGCCCGGCACAAACGCGATCGAGCTCGCGATAAACTCCTTGATGGCAACAAACAGCAGCAGGTGGTTGCCGTGCTGCACCCAGTCGGCCAGTTGTGCGGCAGAGACGGGGGCGTGCACGTAGTGCCTGTGCAGCAGCACCCGTACAGCAGGCGTAGCGGTTATCGAGCCCGCGTCCAGCCTTCCGAGCATAGATGCATGCATCACGGCAAGCGTGAAGCGATAGATTGTCGGATCTGCTCTGATGTAGCCCGAGACGATGTCGCTGAAGTTTCGGACAGAGCAGCGCATAGGCCACGCCTTGTTGAGTATGTGACCGATGGGGTCGACGGATCGGTTACCGGGCCGCTGTGAGGCAAAGCATGTCGCGACGATCTTGCGCACCATGTTCGGCATGTATTGGCTGGTCACGTGCCTGCTGCGCAACGGTGGATGCAATTGCAGTGCCCTCGCGGCGATTGTTTCGTCGATTACTTGTCCCTGCTTGTGCAGTCCCTCCAGGTGCAGGGCGGCTGGAAGGCAGGCGTCTGCCTGCTCGTTGGTGCCGTGGTCGAGGGTGGCAATGATCCTCATAAGCGTCGTGCTCGATCCAGGAATGGACCATGCGCGGCCCGCGGCCATGCTGGCTGGCATCAGCTCGACGCGTCCTGGTGGGAGTTTTCGGAATGGGCGGCCTGCTTCACCAAAGCCGCCCGTCGACCTAAAAAAGGCCCCTGTTCGAGACTGTCGCCGGTGAAGGGGCACCGCATCCTGGATTGGCTAAGGCGGCGCACGCCGTCCTTGGTGTGGCATGTGTATGCAGAGCGCACGTGCAGGACGACTGGCAGTTGCAGCCCCGTGTACTTTTTCCCGCTTACAATGCAGTCTCTGACGTCGTATTCACCGGGCACGTCGACGAGATTGTAGTGGTCGGCAATCTGCACGGCAGGGGATGCGTCGGCGTTGCCCGTCTCGCTCTTGAAGAACGCTGTGGAGATCTCCAGGCGTCGGCACAGGAGGCATATGCCGCGCGTCTCCCCAAACGGCACTCCGGGAAATGTAAACTCGCGCACCACAAAGCCGTTTGTCCCTTGCAGCCGGAGCCCCTCGCATTTCTGGTCGCGGCCGCAGGCCCTCTCGTTGCCAAACGGCTCGCGCAGAAAGTCGTCCTCGTACGCCCTCGGGCAGCAATGCATTTCCGGCATGGCGCCTGTGGACGGCGGATCGTCGTGCGGGGCGGTGCCTTGCGTGTACGCTTCCACGAGCGCGTCGATGGCAGCGCGGTCGTATTCTATATCGGACAGTGCTTGCAGCTCGTCCATGTCACTACTGACTGACTGCTCATCACCTCTTTTACGTTTGGCGGAGGACATCAGAATTCTATGTTGCTGGCCTGCGAAGAGTAAGGAGCCACCAACCTGCGCCGCAAGTCCTTAGTGGGTATAAGCTGCCCCGATGTTTTCGTATCGGGGTTTTCCCTGTTTAGAGCTGCATAGCCACCGTCTGCCCCCCGTTCCGTGCCCGATTTCTGGGGGGTTGCAAATGCCTGCTCAAACAGGATGACAAAGTACATGGCAACGATTTGAAGCAGTAGGCCCACAAGACTGATCACAAACCGCGCTTGCCGCCCTTCCACCAAATTGCTGCACGCAAAGACGAGGCACTTTTCCGCTCCACCCGTATGAGTTGCCTTAAAACTACACGTACTTAAACTTTTGTTTACGTTTTCGGGGCAGTAGTTGCCCGCAATCTTAAAGTAGGTTGGAGTGAAGCTCGTTTGGACGCAACGGGTGTCTACGCCGAGCATGTTCACCACCTGGGCGCGATACGTCCCACCGTTTTGCACCTGTGCATCATTTGCGGCTTCGGTAGTTATGCACTTGTTGTTTCCGCACACATGCCCTGATATAATAACTATGCTAACTAGCAGGCCGAAGCTGGCGAACATGAAAGCGTACGCAACCTTAGCAATGGCCCCAGGTGGGGCGCCTTTTTGTTTGTCCTCTTTCCGCTCGCTTTCTGTGCCGCGAAATGCGCGCAGCCTGTACAGTGGCAGCGCAAATACAAGCAGGCACGTGGCAAAATGGGCAAAGTCAAGTATCTGCGCGGTGTTTACAAGGTTGTCGGATGTACTGGCACACACCTGCCGGGTATGCGCTGCTGCGTCCACCAGTGCCCAAATGCCGGGGCCAAGCGCGAGCGACGCTAAACTACCGGCTGCGCCGAGATAATAAATGCTGTTGCTCATCAGATTCATTTGCTTTAGAGTATATACCGTTTATTTATTGGCCTTACGCCGCCTCTTCAGCGGCGCCACCATGGAGCCGGTCGTCATGCCGGGCCTGCGCTGAACTAGTTGTATGGGATTGGCAGCACCATCATAGCCCGTAAGCTGCTCGCTGTCTACCTGCATGTCAGATTCGGCCGCCATGTCGAGTGTTGTGGCGGCCACGTTCTCGACTGGCGCAGCCTGCTCGTACGTCTCAACCTGCTCGACTGGCGCAGCCTGCTCGTACGTCTCTACCTGCTCGATTGGCGCAGGCTGCTCGATTGAGTGCGCTGCCAGTGGCGCAACCGCGCTGCGCAGACGAGCCAAGGGGAACACAGTGGGAGCCTGCATTGCAATGGCGTGCGGGGGCGCAAATACAGTCATTGCCTCAGGCGCCAGCGCGCCCGAGCGGACAGCAAGACGAAGAGCCGCGTCAAACTCCGGCTTGGTTGCGCTGTATCGCATCGCCAACAGGGCGGCTTTTTGCGACGGTGTAAGTTGTGACAGGGCGTGGTCGGTTGCCAGCTTGCTCCCGCGCATCACGCCGTTGTTGAGGAGGGCGCTGGCAAACTCGCGCCCTGCAACGTCGTGGTGGTTGGACAGGTATGCGCGACCGGAGCTCGTGGACATGTCCCAGGGCGCAGAGTACCTAACGGCGTTTGTACCCGCAAACCTGTTCAGGGCGTCGTTAAATTCGCCGTGGTTTCTGCTGACGAACATTCACGACGCGGGCGTAGCGTTTATATACATGATGTCCTCTGTAGCGCACTACAACCGAGTAGCGCGCGCTGCCCCTGTGCAGTGCATGGAATTGAGACGTGCACACCGGGCCTGCAAACGCCACCTGTTGCAGCAAGCCGTGATGCGCACTTGCAGGAGCATACAGCAATGCCGCGTGCTTGATCTTGCATGCGGCCGTGGAGGGGACTTGAACAAGCTCGTCGGGTGCACACGATACGTCGGCGTGGACACTGCCGACCTTGCACTGGCCGAGCTTCGGCGCCGTGCGGCCGAGATTGGCATGTGTGTCGAGGTTGTGCACGGCGACCCCGCGTACACCCCTGTGCCCCCGGGCCCGTTTGACATGGCTCTCTGCATGTTTGCAATGCACTACTTTTGTGACTCTAAGCAGCACCTGCAGGCTCTATTGCAGTGCGCGTCCGCCCGGTTAGAGCAGGGGGGCGTGCTGTGCGGCACTTTCGAGAGGCACCGTGACACGTGCGGCTGGGGGGTCGCCCACCATGCGGTGGTGGGCGACTGTGTCAACGCGCTTGAGTGGCGGGTGCCGTGGGACGAGGTGGTGGCGCTTGCGTGGAGGGCGGGCCTGGCGCTGGTGTGGTGCGAGCCGTTTGGCAGCATAGATCGAGAGGCGGATAGCAACGTATATGGTTTTATTTTTCAACAGTCTCAGGCGCAATGCTGCGGTAGGAAACAGACATGTGCATAGACAGAGGGTACTCGTGCTCGTCGTGGAGCGACTCAGTCAGGTCCGGGTCCGCCTTCACCAAAAAGTGCAGGTTGGCCATGTCCGTGAGCGGCATGTGGCGCAGCACCTTGGACTCCAGATCGCCAAGGACCTTCTCGACGAGGCCGTTGCCAACCTTCACCCAGTTGCCCTCTCTGACCATCTCACCCGGCACGTCTTGACCGAGGGCCTTCCAGTTGCGCTCAATGATGTCAAGGACGACATGGTCCTTGGCAACGTAGTAATAGTCCTCGCCGGGGAACGGCACGACGCCATTGCGAAGTTCGGCGCCCGTGCTAAGGTGACCGTAGCGCTGTACGAGGCCGTCATCGACGCCCGAGCCGGGCTTGTAGTGCACGTGCTGTGCGCGCGTGTACTCGTTGGGCATGAGGCTGACGACAGGGATGTATCCGACCGGCACAAGCTCTTCCTGGTTGAAACTGGTCGTCCAGCCGGCGCTGTTGGTGACACCGCTCTGAAGGTAGTGAACGGGATCGCTGTTGTTGAACAGGTTGGTGCTGACCATGAGCGTGGCCGGCACGTTGGAGCCAATGGCGTTCGTGGCCAGCTGCTCGACGATCACGCGCCCTTGCGGGATCGCGCCGAGCTCGTAGTCGCTGAGGTTGAACTGTACACCGCGGGTCAGATCCTCCTTGTTGTACACGCCATCAAGGTTGATGACGAACGTGCCACTGCCCGCTGCCGTAGCCTTGGCGGGAGTGACGTGTGTCTCCGTCACCACAGGCTCCGGCGCCAGTTGTGTCTCCTCAAGCTCACGGGCGACCGAGTCCACAGAAGGTGCGGTATGGTTGCGAACGATGGACATGCTTTCGACTCCCTTGGCAAATCATAAATAGTATTGTAAACCTATTAAACGCCATCTAGTATGCATCGAATGCCACATGCGCCTAGGCCGATGGCCGTGGGCGCTTTTTGCCGTCGTTTCCGTTCCGCTAGCTGCTAACAGCGACATAGAGGGAATATTGTACGTCGCGTTGCCACTCGCCGCACTGGTCGATGTTTCCGTGTCGTACCGTTGCCGGACGCGCCGTGTTTTGGCCGCATTTATTTTGGCAAATGCCCTGGGCGTGATCGCGGCGATTCGGCCGATGATACAAGCCGGCCGCTCGCACATCATCGCGTATGCCGACGACACGTTCCTGTCCTTCTTGCTCACATCCAGGACGCTGTCGTTTCTAACCACAATGCTGCTGGTCTCAAGGAGCATAAACGCGACGGTCATTCGAACCTATGTGTACGTCGTGCTCATGTTCGTAGCGCAGGTCATGGCGGTGCTACAGCTGGAGGAGCTAAGGGGCCTTGTGCGCGTGTACGGCAGCGTGGACGCCACGACGCGCGCGCCCTGCGCAGGTAACTCCACCAGTGTCGCCGGCTACGTATTTCCGGACAAGCCCTTCACCGCATCGTGCCCCACGCAGTACTGGGAGGAGGTGCGCACCAATTTTATGTTTGCAAGTCAGCTATACGCTCTGTACACGCTGACCACCGACTTGCCGTACGACTTCTCGCACGACAATACCGAGTACGCCAGGTCCAGGGTGTACGTGCTGGGCAGCCTCGCCGTGATCGAGTGCATTGCGGCCTGCGCGGCCGTAGCTGTGCAATTCGACACGATTGCGGGGTGCGCACAGCTTTCGTGGGGCGTGGGAGCGCTCGTGCTTGTTGCGGCGGTGGTACATGTTCTGCGCCGGGCAACAGGCTCGTTGCAACCTCATAGCCCATGCGAAGATCTACTGCGTGGCCAGTTCGAAGCTCGCGGGGCCGTGGTAGGAGCTGACAATCTGTTCCTGAGGAATGTGAAACTGAAACTGTAGGTATATATTCAATCATTAATACAAGGGTAACACATTACATGCCTGGACGCCCATCAAAGTCGTCTACCGGGGCAGGTCTCATGGGGCGCATACGTAGCAAGCTGTACGCCTTTAGTGAAGAGCACAAGGGCAGGGACCTGTGGTCGATGGTGCTTTGGCTCCTTTTCGTGCCGCTGGTCGTGCTCGTGTCGCGCGCTGTGATCGTGTACCCCTGGTTCCACTCGGCGCTCGACGATGTCATGTGCAAGCCGCATGGCGCTCTGTCCGACGTTACGTACGAGTGCGAGTGTACGGTGCCGTATGGCGGCGAGCACTGCAACGAGTGCTTGGTGCTGCCAAATCGAGGAACGTGCATTGGCGCAACTACCTCGTGCAAGGACCGCTGGGTCGGTCCCACGTGCAGCGAATGTCATACAGTTGACTACAATAGCACGAGTGGCCCGTATGCGACGTGCAAGGGCGACTGTGATGCCAGCAAAGACTGGTACAATAACAAAGGCAAGTGTCTTGAGTGCATTGCAAATACCACGTGCAATAACCATGGCATTTGCACCACGAGCGGTACGTGCAACTGCAGCGCAGGTTACGCCAACACCGCCGCGACCGCCGTGTCCTATGAGCAGTGCACGCGCGTGTGCCCTACGGGGGGGGAAAGCGCTCTGCCGTGCAGCGGCCATGGTTCGTGCGAGGCGGGCGGGAACTGCAAATGCGAGAATATTTACTGTGGCCCTGCGTGCGAGACGCTTATGGTCAACAAAGCGGACAAGGACAAATCCGCGGTACAAGGGTGCTACGGCCGCGGCTACTACGTGCCCCAGTGGCTCGCGGGCAAATCGCAATATTCGTGTTTATGCACGTGCTTTAACGACGTGTTCGGTAATGCCCTCTTCCTGGGCAAGTACTGCGACAAGCCCTGTCCGCAGTACGGCAACATTGCATGTGGACCCGGCCTGGATGGCAACGAGAACGTGCATGCAAAAACTGCCACAATGACGTTACGTGATGGCAGCACGGGGTGCGGTTGCAAGTGCGACGGCCGAGCAGCCATCAATAAGGTGTGCGTCAACGACTGCTGCGGCGGAGCGGAAGCCAACCCGTCCGGCACGTGCGCCTGCCCTGATAATGCCGAGCCCCCTGACTGCTGCAAATGCAAGACCAACTGGATGCTGCCCGAGCAGGGGTGCTCGGTGTACTGCAGCGACTACGCCACGTGCGGGGACGCGTCCCATCACGGCACCTGCAACGTGGTCAAAGGCGTGGTCACGTGCAAGAATTGCCCTCCAAATCGAAAGCCAGACATTGTCGACTATACGGCCACGGTGGTGGGGTGGTTTATGGACGCATGCAACAGTACCGTACAACTGTCGCCCCTGGAATATAAAGACCCCAGCGAAATGCGGGAGATGCTGATCGTTGGCTATGGAAAAGCAAAGGCAAAACATACTATACGGTACTTAAACGGCACGGCAGCCTACGTAGCGATGTCAGGCGCCGCTACGGCCCGCATACGGCTACAATTGTTGAAAAACAGCTATACCCTTGATTGCAACAGCGTGGTAGAACTTGTGGACCCCTACATCTATACCGTAGACAGTTTATCGAACCGCTATGGGACACTGATACGCAACCTTGACACGACGCAGATAGGCAACTGGTCGAAGTACTGTCTGCGCAATCCGCGGTGCGCGGGGTACTCCGAGACCGCCGAGGAAGCATACAGCGCGGTCTGCAATAGTATAACGAGTGCATGCGATATCACAACGCCTTTGCCTCCCGACTTGAAACTGGTCATGCGCCACGCCAAGCTAGACAATGAAGGCACAGTTTGGAACGCCACGGTCCAGGATACGTACCGCAAGGGATGCCACGATTGCGTGGAGGACTACTACCCCCATCCCGGAGATGTTGCGTACAACGAAGAAGCATGCAAGACGTTCTGTGACCCCCAAATAACATGCCATGGGCGCGGCACGTGCAACCCCAATACGGGCGCGTGCGAGTGCAAGTACAGTCACATGGACAAGTTCTGCTACAGGTGCCTGGACACGTACTACCCGGACCCAATTAACAGCCACCACTGCGGGCTCCTAGCAACCCAGGCCGCCTGTGGGCACAGCTCGCACGTGTGCGAGTGGAATAGCATAAGGAGTAACTGCAGCCGCAAAATATTGTGCGAAGACGTGAAGGTCCACGCCACGTGCGGCTCTGACAAAGCGTCCAGAGGCTGCCAGTGGCATGACAAAAACACCACAGCAGGTACAAACGGCACGTGCCAAGAGCCCACCCCCTGCCTAATGCACTGCGTGCCAGACGCCTTTTTCGGCGAGACAGCCGGCCCAGACAACGTCAGGATGATGGGACCGTTGAGCCACCCGTGCGCTGGACACGGGTACTGCAGCCCCCTGGGAAACTGCGTGTGCGAGGACCCGCTCACGTACAAGGCCAACGGCTGGACGGGAAACCCGGCGGGGTCGACGTGCGACCAGGCATGCCACCAGGGCAGTAACGCGTCGAAGCCTTGCAATGGCCATGGTGAGTGCGTCAACGGCCGCTGCACCAACTGCGAGCCCCTGGGCTATTTCGGCGCGGAATGCAACGTGACGTGCTCCGGAGCCGACCAGTCGGTGTGGAAGAAGGTGGCCAGCGCAAACCACCCTGGGTGCGATCCGTCTGATGCAGCGTGCGCGCGAGAAATACCGTGTGGCGTCAACGATACTGAGACGTGCATTAAGCTGAGGTGCAACGGCGCGAAGTGCCAGAAGCAGTACGAGTACCAGTACCAGCACTACGACATCGATGCGACCTGCCATGCCCATGCCGACAAGACAAGCTGTGACGCTGTCGCCGCAGCGGCCTGCTCGTGGGATCCCCGTACGGTGACGTGCAAGGGCGCGCAGACGGTGAACACCATGTTCTACGCGCGATGTAACGATCTGTCATCTGTTAGCCGCCCGCTTCAGGAGTGCCTGGGAATCGACAATTCTATGTACGACGCCATGAACTATACCAAGCGCAGCATTCAGGCGTCGCTCGGCATTTTCTGTGACGTTTCCCAGAATACCCAATCCAATGGCAATGAGTGGAAAGAAAACTACGGCTTGTGCGCACGCGCGGAGTGCAACTGCCAGGCCGCAGAAAGCAGCGAGCACGGCGTGAGTGCCAAGAACGTCATGTCCTCCGACGGTACAATGATTGCTCTCGTTGACCGGGAGCATTATGGTGGCGCTGCATGCGGCTACGTTGGGTGCATGTCCACCAACTTTGACCGCACGAATTATGGCAGTATGTGCGGGGCCGTACCACCCCCCGTGGTCAGCGGTCAAGCGCTGTCGGTCATGTACCAGCAACAGATTACCCCAACACCGTGCATCGACATACGCGCGCCAACTAACGTGCAAGGCTGTACCGCGATCTATGCCACATTCTGCAACACGAACACGACGGATGTGGAAAGGCACCCCCTTTACGCTCAATGCGCGTACAAAAAGCTGATGGAGCTGGTGAATCAGAACGAAGCCCACTGCTCGCGCGGCCTGTGCGGCCCCGAAGCCAGCGCAGATCCCGACAAGCTGTACGGCACAAAGGGCGCTCCGCTTCCGATCGAAGCGGACGCCGTCATGGGACGCTGCATCTGCAAGAACGCGGCAAATTCGGGTAACAGCGAAATGTGTGGGGCGTCGGTGCACCATTTCAAGTACGCCACAGAGTGCTGTGGAGGGTTTGGGTCGCACGGCACGCCGTACTTTGGCCCGAGCTGCACCGAGCAGTGCCGGTGCTACCGCCAGCGATACCAGCACGGCACGTGCTCTTTTGGTGGCAGCGCAAAGGTCATCAACGCCTGCACCTGCCGCGCGGGCTACAATGGCCCCGACAGCGAGACGCTGCCAGCCGACCAGGTGCTGTTTTGCGGGCCCACGTGCAAATACCAGTGCCGTGGCCTCGTGAAGCAAGGTCCCGGTACTTCATTCACACCGGTGACAAACCTGGCACAGGAGTGCCCAAAGCCGAAGATGAACAGCCCCGCGTCGGAGAAAGGCTGCTACGACGGTGTGTATCCCTGCTCGGGCCATGGCCATTGCTATCGTATGGGAACGTGCGTGGCAGCCACCGACGCGAGTACCGCAAAGGCCGATTGCGCCTGCTGGGGCTCGGGAACCAGCCTTGCCGGTGTCCGGGACAATATCTTCCTGCCCAACACAGTAGTCCTGTATGGCGGACACGACTGCAGCTATGCAGCGCCCGGGCTGCTGGATTCACAGGCAGGACAGGAGCTCGTGCAATTTTACCGCGACAACAATGCAACGCTAGAGCAAAACCCAACGTACAGCAGCGCGCACCAAATTTCCGTGCGCGCGGAGTTTGCCTTCAGGTACGAAAACGCCGTGTGCAGCGGCCACGGGTACTGCACGCCGCAGTCGACGCCGATCACGGGCGCCGACGCGCTAAAGTATCCAACGTCGCTCCAGTGCGAGTGCTACGACAACTGGGGCGGAGACGTTTGCGACAAGCACTGCACGCTCAGCGCCAACGGGTATTGGGGCGACGAGCGGCCGTATCAGATCCAGCAGAAGAACACCGCAGCCAACGGCACTTACGTCACTACCACGAAAAGCACCGAGGCCAGTGCGATCGACCCGGAGTTCGGGCTGGGCATTTGCGGACCGCATGCAAGCTGCGGACGCACGAGCAAGTCGTGCGAGAAAGACGCTCTCTACTTTGCAGCAGGTAACTACCAGCCGCTGCAGGATGTGGGCACGCAAGGTGCAATGCGCTACATTGCAAACATTTATAAGAATACAGGAACAAGCGCTGAACCCAATGCAGTTCAGCTTGCAAGTTTCGTCGAGCAGTGGGCGATGGCATTTGTCGGGCAGTTTGCCACCTGTGCAGATAACTACTACAGCAGCAACCCGGTGCAGTTTGGGACAGCTTATAGATGGAGCAGCGCGGTGCCGAAGGTCGTGCGCTGGCAGCTGTCCCGCACATGCGATGCCAAGTACGATCAAGAGTGGAACGAGGCCGGTGCCCCCTGGTGCTGCCAGCAGACCGAGACTGCCACTAACGATCGCGATACCTTTCCGCCTTACTCCGACGAAGCATTTGCCAGGCTTGGCGGGCACGGCGGCTGCCCCGAAGACAAGTGCTACGCGTTTGCATCCGGTAGAGACTGCCGCACGTGCAGAAGTTCGGCGTTTACCCATAACCTACCCGAGGGCCGCGCACGCACGTGTCCTACAGACGATACACCCCTTGGGGAAGGTTACTGCACCAAGTGCGTCGGCGATCGCGCGCATGGCCAGCATACGGTGTCGCCCTATACTTTCTACAAGGCTGGCCAAGTGTGGCCTGTCACTAGCAGCGGCGGCGGCGGGTGCCAGACCTGCATCACGGAGAACTACATGGAGTCGGGCATCCTCAAGTCCCTGGATCCGTCGATGGCCGCGTACACGAGCAGCGTGTGCAACTTTGGCACGGCAGAGCTGCAGAGGGCCGGCCAGTGCATGGGCGAGCCCACCACGTACAGCAAATACAGTGGTGACCTGGCCCTGGCCGACCGGCGCGTGGTCAATGCCCACCCCGATAAAGCGCTCCTGTGCAAACCCAATCTACTCAACGACACGCAGCACCAGCTTCAGCTTGGCCTGTGCCTGTGCGAGACGGGATTTACCGGACCCACGTGCGCGATGCCGTCGATAGATAATACCTGCAGCGGTCACGGCACGCCCATAGGACTGACGGCCTCCCCGTACACGCTTCCGGGCCAGGAGTACTACTGGTGCGAATGCGAACGAGATTATTTTGGCATGTACTGCCAGAACGAGCATGGGGAGGTGCAGGGCGAAACGGAGTGCGGGGTGTTCGAGCTTATCAACGGCCAGGCGGTGTACGTCGAGTGCAACGGGGAGGCCACGTGCACGGATACGGGCTGCGGCCCCGCCTGCGCCAACATCAACCTGGACCCGTATGCCATGTGCCGGGAGTACAAGGCGGTTGGCGAAAACGGTATCGTAGCCCTGCACCAGAACACGCTGCTCCAGAACAGCGAGGGATGCACCGATAGCGTGCGGGAGAGTGTGGTGAACCAGACGGTGCTTGCCTATATCAATCCAAGCGCCTGCAGTGACAGTGCTTACCAGGACCTGGTGGAAGTGCAGCTGGGCAGCTGCCCGACCCTGCCGCCGACTCCTGCGCCGCCTACGCGGGCTCCCGTGCTACCGACACCGCCGGCGCAGACACTGCCCCCGACACCTACCATTGCGCCATCGCCGCCCACGCCGTCGGCCCATGATGATTGTTTACAGCCTAATCTTGCCAACAATGGTGTGACGTGGACGCTAGCCAACTTTGCCTTCTATAGTATATCCGCGTACGCACCCCCGCCAACGCCGCCGGCACCGCAGGCGCCGCCGCCGCCCACGCCGACGCCGCCGCCGACGCCGCCGCCGAAGTATTTATTCCAGGTTTCACCGGTGCCTTTCCGGAACGGCGTGTGCAGGGGGATAATGGACGATGACACTGTTGTCGGGTACGTTCCGTCTGTGACGGCTTTGCAGGAGGCATTTGACGAAATGGGCGGTGACTGCCCCGTTGAAGAAAACGCGAGGAGGCAATACCAGCTTCTAGAATATTTGAAAGGCTACACGTTCACAAACCCGGCAGGACTATTTGCGCATATGAAGACTGTTATCAATGCACTGCGACAGGCAGGGCAAGCTTACGCTGAACTTCCCAAGTGTAACTTAGTAACCATGGATTTAACATACTGGCCTTCGCAGATTGTGACATTGAAAACGGCATGGTACCGAACGGGATGTAGCACATCCCTGTCCACATCTGACGCAAAGGCTTACCTAGACGTTACGAACTACCCTACGGCCGTTTGTATATGGAACGCAATGAGCCACCTATGCACGACGCCACACAGTACCTGCGCCCCTATAAGGCCCGGAGGATGCGTACCGCAATTGGCGTGGTACCAAACCACACAAAGTTCTGATTATGATACTTTAGGTTCGGCCGGCACCACGCCACAAGCAGACCAAAGTGGCGCACTCAAAGCGTTTCCCTCAGGGTGTCCAGCTGGGAAATATTACTCGCCGGGTAGTCCCGCAAGTCCCGCGTGCCCGTGCGCGTCGTGCCCCGCTGGCAAAACCTCATATACAAACTTGCGCACGAATGTGCAAATTCCAGGGCTGGCCTGCTATGACTGCCCTACTGGGAAGTGGAATGGCGGCCACGGTGGGGCTTGCGCTGCGTGCCCTGCGGGACAGGTCACGAAAGCGGCAATGGATAGTACAGGCTCGCAAGGTTGCGTGTTATGCGTTGGACAAACGGAAGCAATCGGCAACACATGCATCGGATGTGCCTCAGGAAAATATAGGTACACGGATCCAGTTACTAATACTGTGGCTACGGGATGCGGTACGTGCCCTGCCTATTACAATAGGAGCCCAACTTACACAAAGAATGTAGAGATTTACACGTGTGACCGGCCCGAATGGCTGTGGGAGTGCCAGTCGTATTCATTTTCAAATGGTTTTACGTCCGGTCGTGGCACCCATTGTAATCATGTAAAAGGTGCTACACACTACGGAGACCCAAACTACTATATGACCCAAAAAGAATGCTTTGACGCGGAAGAAATGTGGAATGAAGCCAAAACAGGAGCTGAGGAGGAGGCCGCCCATTGCTCGGCGACGTTCGGCACGAGCTGAGACCTCTACCCGAACGTCGCCTCCTTGCGCACGACGAACCGCACCTCTTCGGGCCGCTTGACGTCAAGGGATTTCAGCGTGGTCGACGTGGACACCATGCGCGAGTTGCAGAACATGAAGTAGCCGTCGCCTGCCTTGTGTTCATCTTTCCAGCGCGCGCGCGCCGCGGCCATGGCCCACCCGGCCGTTTCGTCCTCGGGCACCAGCAATTTCAGCGTCTTGCCCAAGGGCAGCTCGAACCTGCACGGGATGTGACGGGGGTTGCGCTCACGCACGGCCTGCATTCGCAACGGCGGCGCGCCGGTCTAAGTACTGCACGGTCACAATTTGATCATGGGATGTTGTAAAAGTGTGTTGTCCATGTGCAGACAAGAGAAAGACGGCAATCCGGCCAGCCCAGTCGCCGCGGTGGTGCCCAAGGTTACGTTCACGGAGCCCGCGGTGGACAACCCGGTGGTGGTAAACGCCCGCACGTCGCCCGAGCCGGATGAGCGCAAGTCGGGCACGCCGCCGGTGACGCCTGTTCCGTCCAAGCATGCTCAGCGGCCAGCCCTATCTATGCCGCCGGGCGACTCGAGCCCCTGGAGCGTGGTGGAGTGACGAGCCGACAAAATGCAGCTTGGCGCCTTTGCAGTCTTGATATCCCTGGTCGTGGCATTGTACGCGGCGGTCATCATGATGGTGCTGACGCGGGCGCTGTACCGGTGTGTGCGGGACAAGCCCAGTAGGCCAACGAGGCTGGAAGTTTCGTTCCATGACCTGGAAACGCTGCTGGACAAGAAGGTGGTGTGATTATAGTACGTGGGCATGGCACTAGCACAATAAAGCAAGAGCACTATGGTTTTATTTTATGTATGCTTACAGCTTGAGCAGGATCTCGGTGTCGTCGAGGACGGCAAGAGATGGATGTGCGCCACTTGCTAAAGCTGCGTCACTTGCTAAAGCTGCGCTGACCTGTCCGCCAGAGTGTATTGGTTGCATGTCCCATACAATAAGGCCGCACAGGGCCAGCGCGCCTACGCCAATGCCAATTTGTCCTTCGGTGCTCATGCCTGAGGACGCAGGTGCCGGAATCGGCGTCGCCGGTGGCGTTGGCGGTGGAGTCGGCGGTGGAGTCGCAATGCATGCCGTGCATTCTGCATTGCTTTGCTGGATTAGAGCGCAGTCGGTGCATTCGGATAAGCCCTGTTTCATGGCCACGGTGTGCGCTGTACATTTCGTACACGCGGTAGCCCCGTCTACGTTGTTGTGCGAATATTTACCCATGGGGCATGCCATGCACTGTTTCACATGGTCCAGAGAAATCATGTAGTGACCCAATTCACACGCATGGCAGTTGCCCGGGTCGGTGGTGCACCCCATGACCATTTTGCCGGCAGAGCAGGGTGTGCAGGGCTTGCACGTGCTAGTCGCACTGTCCATATAATGGTGCACCGGGCATGCTTTGCACACGCCCGCGTGCATACCGCCACACCCGACAAGAGTATCCCCTGTTCCACTGCATTTTGCAGCGGTACTGCATTGTTTGCAGGCACCCTGTCCCTTCGCAGTTTGGTAATAGGTGGGATCGCACGCCTGGCAAGTGGGCATGGGGCCGCTCCTGTACTGGCCGGCGGGGCAGTCGTAGCAGGCATCTCCAGCGCCGTCGGGCTCTTGACCTGGTCCACATACATCGGGGGTGGGCGCCGGAGTTGGAGAGGCCGTAGGTGAGGGCGTTGGGTAAGGGGTGGGGAACGCAGTTGGCTTTGGCGTAGGAAAACGAGTCGGGTACGGAGTTGGGACTTGCGTTGGTACTGGTGCGGGCGGTAGTACACACGCGGTCTTCGCGGTGTTACTGCTTTTGCCCACCGGGCAGCGCTTGCAGCTGTATGGGAAGCCAGAGGGGTATGTGGCATCAATTGGCGTGTGCTGGTAGGAGCCCTGCTTGCAATCGCTGCACGCTGGGCCCGTTGGCAAGCATACGGGGACCTGGCCAGGAGTGCACGTCTTTAAGCATGCCACGCAAGTGCCATTGTATGTGTATCGCCCCTCTGCGCACGTCTGGCACGCGGCGTCTGCGGTTGCTCCAGCTATGCAACCTGGCATGTGCTGCCCTGTAGGGCAACTAGTGGAGCAGATTGCACAGCTCAACGAGCCAGTTGAATGTGCGTACTTGCCACTTGGGCACGTATCGCATGAATGTGCAGATGCGCTGCTATACGTGCCCTTTCCACAGTCGGCACAGGTGGTAGCATTGACGGTGGCGCTGTATTTCCCGGAGGTGCAGGCCGTGCACTGTCCATTCGTCCCTGAGGTTCCTCGCGGGCAAGTTGGTACCTGAGTGGGACTAGGCGTTAGCGATGGCGTTGGGCTTTTTGTCGGATATGCTGTTGGGCTAGGGGTGGGGCTCGCTGTTGGAGAAGGAGTCGGGCTTGGTGTTGGCGACGGTGTAGGCGGATGCGTTGGTGTAGTGCATGCCCCAAGGTCCCCTGTAATGCCTGCGGTGGTAGACGAACATACGTGCTTGCTATTGTAATCTAAGGGAGGCGCGCAGCACCGTATGCACGACGAAGAGGTTGTGTTATAGTACTGTCCTGTCGTGCAGCTGGCGTGGTGACATGTGGTAGCGCCGACGGCACTTGTTGTCTGTCCCGCGGGACAGGATGTGCACCCATGTCCATCTGATAGTCCATATTCGCCTATAGCGCAGCTTAGGCAGCTGGAAGCGACAAGGCTAAATTGGCCAGCCGGACAGGCAGTGCATTGCGATGCACCGCTTGCGCTGTATTGGTTTGCCTCGCAGTCTATGCAGTTATCGCCTGCACCACTGTCTTGGTGCTTTCCGGCCGGACAGGACTGCATCACTGGCTGTTTGCTGTCGCACGTCACGTCCTGGCAATATTGCACGTTGGCACGTTGGGTTACCTGACCCATTGTTCCATCAATAAAGGCCTTTGTAAGCTCCAGCTGGTATCTGTAGTTTTCATCACCGGGCTTGCCACTGGTGCTGCCTAGCACGCCGCTTTGCGGGACGTCGTCATCGGCATCCCATACCGCTATTCCGCGCAATTGGCCCGCGCTTTGTGCAAGCGTACCCTTTGTGTAAGCAGTGCACGGGGTGTCAAAATTGGCTACAAACTGGCCCGTTGTCGGCACGCTTGGGTGGTGGACGCTCTGAAATTCCGTGTAGCCTACCGTTGCTTGCGAGTACGCGAACAGGGGATGGCCATCGGTATCGCAACGCGTTTGTATGCTACTCTTTCTATAAGGCGAAAATATGGAGCCTGGGCCACACGCCAGTGCGTGCAAGACACCCGGTGCGGCATCAATTGGGCCGTCCGGGTAATTAGCACTCCATATGCCACCACCGTCTCCTATGGTCACTTCCGTGGGCAAGTCGGGGTTCCATTTAGGTATAGCAGCCTTAGTAGTAAGTTTCTGGAACCTACCGTACGTGGCACCGCCTAGCACGACCTTGGACCCTTCGCCATTTGCGAACGCTTTCCAAGTGGCACCTGCAGCCTTAACATCGGTATACGAAGACACTGCCGCCAGCTTAGGCGTAAACGCACCACCGAAATCGTAGCTCATCACTGTAAAGTAGTCGACTGCATCCGTCAGCGCCTGTTTCATCGTGCTATTTGCAACGTACTGTTTGGTATGTATGGGGTTCACGCTGAGGCTAATTTCTATCGACGGGGCGGAGGGAGGCACATCCAGGCGACGGGTACCAGTGCCACCTGTGCAGCACGCCATGTCAGATCCAATCAATGCAGCTTGGTAGCATACGCCCTTATCCTTGAGGTTCTTTGTATAACAAGTAGTCCAGCCGCAACTTGTACACTCCTTATCCACGCCAACACTGCACTTTGTTGTACATGCGCCAGAGGGCGTGGGTGCTGCTGGCACCACTGCCGTTGTGTGAAACTTCTGTCGCAATAATGTAAACAGCTGTAGCAGGCCATTCGCAATTTTGTGGTTTTGGAACGTCACTGGCTGCAGTGTACCGCCAACCGTCCCCGCAACACACTCGGTATGTTCGGCGTTCCACACGTTCGGTTTAAAGCAGTTGCACTTGAGTAGAGCTCCTGTGGTGCTCAAGTTGGTTTTGCTGCCGTACAGCAAGTTGGGAAAATCGTAAGTTTCGTTATGCGTCATCATCGTGTCGAGGTCTGGATCCTCCATTTTCACGCACCCAAAGCGATTGTAATCCGTGGTGCTGCATCCGTAGTCTCCATTCGCCATGGAGCATATGCACCCTGCTCGCATTATCAAACACGGGTCCGCCATGGGCTCAAAATCAATGTTTATCCCGAGTTTGGCAGGAGCTTTGATGGGTAACCTATGCACCGCGTCCACGATTGTTTTTGCAAGGTAGTCCACGGTGTTGCCCTTAATCGTGCCGGTGTCCTCGTAGTTGTAATAATACCCTAAAAACTTAGTGTTGAACATTTTCATACCTAGTTCCATGCTACAGCCCGGGCTGGCGTCGTGGCTACTTTCTATGGCTACTTTCCTCCCCCCATCCGTCCCCGTGCAGCCGCCCGCGCCCCAGCCCCCGATTCCCATCACAAACGTTCTGTCGCCAATGTCACCATCGAACGGGTCAACGGTATGGTCTTGCGAATCCTGCCAACCCGTGGGGAAATTTAATGTATCCGTGTCCAAACCAGGGTGATTAGACTGCACTGCAAATCCAACCATCACGTGCGTCACATGTTTCCATATCGTCGACTGTCTCAGGCGTGCAATGGAGTTTGCCGGTCCACCTTCGTAGTAGTATGTATCGCTCACAGCAACCTTGCTCCGGCATTCCCCGACAGTTGCCTGTACCTTACCGCTCGAGCCGGGGGCGCCGTGAAGAGGTATGCAATTGTAAGCACTTGTGGCCGGGGATGGATTCTGAATGCTTCCCGCGACGCGCCATTTAGCCCAGTTTTCGATCCAGACGGCTCGCACCTGGCCTTGAGGAGTCGGTGGCGGAGGTGGCGTGGGCGGGGTTGGCTGCGGTGGCGGCGCCGGCGTTGGTGCTTGCCCCGTACAGCACTTTAATCCGTTATTTTGCGTGGATTGTTTTTGGATGTGACAAACACCGGCAGCGTTCTTGTTCATTGTATAACACGGCCCACTCGTGCATGTTTGTTGATTATTGTGTAAGATACACTCTTTTGAGTTGCACTCCGTGCTGCACGATTTTCCGCTACTGCTTGAACCAGGCGCGGGTGCCGGTGCATTGCCATTACAGCACATGAAGTTTAGGTAGTAGATGTTACTGCATACCCCTAATGAACTCTTGTAGAAGTTACCTGACGGGGTAGTGGGCGCGCCTGGCATGTACGACAGGCAATCTACTGTGTTGCAGTTCGTCGTGCATTTTAGCTTGTGCTTTTGCGTGGGCTTGCCGCAAACAAATGGTCCCCCTTGATTAGGAATGCTGCACGGCTGTGACGCATTCAAAAACGGCACTTGTTCACAATTAGTGTCCCAAAAATCGCACTTCCACGAGGGGTAGCACGTGGAGTTTGCTGGGCAGTTGGGGTCCTGCGCGAGGTGTACCTCATCGTAGAAGTCGCAAGCCACTTGCTTATAGCGCACCATTGGTCCACCTGTAGTTTGCAGTATGTCCTTTTTGCGATACCCCGGCAATGCGTCCCAGATGAACCCGTCCATAGCGCTGTCGAAGTGCATGTTTTTACCGGAGCAAAAGTTAAGCTTACCATACGGGTTGTCTGCAGAAAGTTTGGGTGCAGCTTGTATAGTGCCGTCGTCTCCAATAGGGAAGGGCTGGCTGTACTTCATGAAATTGGTCTGCATCTCCGTCGTCCACGGGGGGCTATGCGCCCACGTCGTTCCGTTCCAATTGTTGGGTCCCTGCAGTTGTGCCATGCCTTCGCATGACGAATGGCCACTGCCATGGAAGTTACAGCCGTTGACAGCCGTAGCTGTGTTGCAAGAATTCATGAGATCCCAAGGAGCGCGAATGCCTACGGTGTGCTTAGCATCACCGCCGCATCCTTCGTAAGGTACCATGAGGAACGCGTCAGAGCTATCGACCACAAGTAGGTCATTCACGTCATGGCAGCAATTGTGTAGTATTGGAAAGTCAGTACCGCTGTTGCATTTGTGGTACGTACCGTTAGTTGCTCCCGTGGTGTTGACCAGGCAGTTTCGGTTTCCATCGGGGTCTGTGAAAATAACGTGACCTATGGTTATTTCGGTTCCTGACCCGTACATGTTCGGATCAGGCGTCAGCGGCTGTACCAAGTAACACGCCTTGTCGTTGGTGATCCCCTTGATACTGTCACTCGTAACCCTTGCTTCGCTGTTGCGACTCATGCCATAGTCTGCCGCTGCGGCAGGGTAATTGCCGCAGTAGAATCGCCACGGTATGGCCGCACCTTGTCGACGTGCCGTGAAGTTATTTGTTTGCAGCATGTTGAGCTGGTTATCCATTATGCCTCCAATCCACGTCGGATCTCCGCAACCGAAATTTGTCATCGTGGCCCACCCCGTCCAGTTCTTTTCCTCGATGTAGTCCTTCTGCGCGTCGGTCAGGTTGGGTGGCGGCACACACCCCGCCTGGCCAGGCGCGTTGCCATTCCAACACGGGCCCCAGTCTGGTGCTGGAGCAGGGGCTTTGCAGACTTCGGCGCCGCCGTCGTAAACAGGCGGGCGCAGGTCGCCAGACGGCGCAAGTCCATACAGATATGGCGCGTTCTCCACGGTACAGCTCTCCGACGCAAGCGTTTGATTTAATAGTGCGGAAGCCTCTGCCACGATAGTTTCCTTGTCCAGGACAGAGTTGGCCACTGCTGCTGTCAGGTCTGCTTTGCTAATGACATCGTCGTTGCCTTCAGGTCGCATGAGGTACGCTGCCGCGCATATGTAGGCCGACTTTTGCAATGCAGCCTCCCCCATGTCGGAGAGCAGCTGCGCGTAGCTTTCATCCCGTTGATCTAGGCCATACCCGGCACGATACGTAGCATTGTACAGCGTGTTTCCATATCCCGGAATTGGCACGTTACCCCGTGTACAGTAACCAGTCCCTGAGCGTGGGCATGTGATATGGTAATCCGGCGTCGACTGGATGCCAAAATCGTACACGGCATTGGCTCGAGCGTAGTAGTAGAACGGAAACGGGTACTCTTCAAACGTAGTGGAACCTCCTCCCCAGACGTCGGCCCCTGGCCCCTGGAAATACTGAGCGACTTTTGTGTGATCAACTATAGTATTAGAATTGATGCCAGCGTGACAGAAAGGACCTATGTTGTTATCTTGAAGGCACTGTTGTGGCTCGGGGTTACCGCAGTTGGGCCTAGTTGTCGCGCCGTTGTCAGTTCTGGTACACGCAAACCACGTCGTAGGAAAATCAAAGCTAGCGAACTCGTCGTTGTCGCACCACCCACCACCACGATGTGTTTTGGGAACGGTAGCAAAGGTATCGTTCGTCAGTACTTCAACCGTGCCCCCTGGCCCGATGCACGTACTTCCGATAGCGGTATCGCCATCCATGTGGTACACGTGGGAAGCGATAGCGCTGTACGAGTTTACGCACATGTTGGCGACGTCATCAAAGGCTGGTTGATTGGGATTCTTAGGATCTAAACCATCCCTAGTTTGCCCCGGTGCGGCCCAGGGCGAGGTCAACTGGAATATACCTGCGCCCTTAGGATTGCCCAGGAACGTGTCTTCGGAACTCAGCGACGTTTCTCCCGGCGCGAGGGCTACCGCCGATGGGCAGTCCGAAGGATGGCCTCCTCCTGTTCGCCACGCGACCGCTAAGTTCAGCGGGCTTATTGCTGCGTGGGCTACACCGTCTACTGGCGAGTTTGTACATACCGACGCGGTAGTCAGCTTGTGCTTGAAGGCGTTGAACGCGCTACTACTGCCGTGCACGATGTTGTACGTTTTGGTCACTGACAAACACGAGCGCCCTTGGTAGGCAATGTCCGCGTACTCGCCACTATGCTGAGGCTGAAAACGGCGTTTGGGAACGGTCACGGTGCTCACCGTTACATGATTGAACCCAGGTATATTACGTATAGCCGGCTGCTCCACAAGGGTACCCGTGACCACTGCAAGAAAGTAGGCAGCGAATCCTCTCATCCAGCTTCTTATCGGGTGTTCGATCTATGCAATATATACTCCCAATGTCCATAATACCCTGTTCCATGTCGGACGCCGATGACGTCGCGGGCACCGCCGAGGAGGAGACACGGCAGGCCATGCAGCAGGCGCTAGCGGGGGCACCCGCCGGGCCCACTGCCGCTGCCCCCCGTGACAAGCTGGACGTCTACGCGCGCGAGGCGCAGGCGCTGTTGGTGCCCGGCATCTCGCACGAGGCCGCCCGCGAGCGCGTGCGGCTGCGCATGGCGCTCGAGGTCGCCCCCGGGCCGCAGTCGGCCGACCGTATCGCGTGGCAGGTCACGCAGAGCGCGGTGCACGACCGGCTGGTTGCCCGCTTTTCCCAGGGTCAGCTGCAGTCGTGGTCGCTGCTGTGCATTAATGGGGAACCGGGGGTCTAGCCAGCGCGTCATCCACTACGGCGACCTCGCCGAGGCGCTGGCCTGTGGCGGTACTGCTCAAGATCCAGCGCGCCAGAGGGACGGTCGCGCGACTGGAGTATACAGAAATCGACCTGGCGGCGGGTCACCCGTGCTTGAAGCCACACTGGTAGATCGTCGTACGTTGCGCCGGAGCGCCAGCGACCCTGGTCCGTCTGCCGACGGGCTTCTATTGCCTCCCGCATGGCAGACCAGTCGCGCCCCAGGCGCACGTGCCGACTCTTGATGGCATGGCACAGCGCGCACGCGGCCACCAGGTTGATTTCGCGGTCGTCCATGCAGTTCTCGTTGATGTGGTCGACCTCGAAGGCGTCGCACAGCTCGCGGCCGCAGTAGCCGCAGGAGGCCAGCTGGTGCATGCAGATGAGATCTTTGGTGCGCCGGCTGAGTCGTCGTGGCATTATGAAGAGGGCAGCACGTTCGCCGCGCGCGCGGAGCGCATTAGTAGTCACACCCTCCTTTATCTACACCCCGCCGACGGTAATTCCCTCCTCGCGCGGGCGCTTGACCCCTCGGGCCGGTTCTTCGCGCACCTTTGTCGCCGTGCCAATGCGCGAGCGAGCCAGGCGCGCGATGCGCACGGCCCAGCTGACGATGAACTCCCTGCTCGCACTGTCGCAGGGCAGGCCCCGCATCCAGCTCGGGGGCTCCGGCACGCCGGTGGGACTGGCCATGATCCAAGCAGCGCACAGAACGACGCGCGCGTGCTGTTCATCGAGCATGGCCACACACTCCGGCATCAGCAGCGCAAGCACCGCCGGCCGCCCCACATTGAGCGGCGGAGCGCCAATGGCATGCGCCAGGTCCAGCGCGCCGTCCAGCCGCGTGCGCGAGGGCATACCCCAGCCAATCGCCTCCAGCAGCCGCAGCTCGTCGCGCTTCAGGTCGGTGTGGGGAAGCAGCGGCACGATCTCGCGGCGGAAGTCCGAGATGCGGTCGCACATGGTGCTCGTACCGTAGTTCTTGTAGGACATGAACGCCGCGGCAACCACGTTGGCCACGGTCAGCTGCACACCGTCCGTGTCCAGCACCGCCATTGCGCCCAGCACGGCAGCGTCCGGCAGCTGTGTCTCCTCGTACATCATCGTCACCGCTTTCCATCGTTCCATGCTGGACAAAATAATAGAAATAAGATTTAAATTTAAACTCGGAACTAACTTTTTCTTCATTATTTTCAGAACAAGCGCAGCACCATGGCCTCGCACGTGTCGGAGTCCGACCTCAGCGGCGCTTCCGACTCGGAGGAGGAGCGCCAGGACAGCTGGGACCTTGAGAACGAGCGCCGGATGGCGGGGCCGCCGTGGGAGGTCCACCGATCCGTCGAGTCGGGCAAGTTCTGGTGGTCTCACCCCGTGCGCGGTCCGACAGCCACCCGCCCGCCGATGTGCAAGGACTACACCCCGCTGCCTAAGCCGGGCGCCGCCGGCCGGTGGACAGTCGTGGACCCTGGGTGCAACCCCTTCCGTGGCGGCGCTGCCAATGCCCAGACACCTGTGCAGGAGTCCGCCGAGGAGAGCGACCGGCCCGATAACCCTACCACGCGCTACATTGACGCGGTGGTGTCTAACTACCGGGTGGACGATAGGCGGGCCGGGCTGGGCACCGTGCGGCGTAAGCGCCTCGAGAAGGCCAAGCAGATCTGCATGGCTCAGATGCGGCGGTGTCGGGAGGAAGGCGACGTGCACGAGGAGACCCCCTTTGCCATGGAGCTGGGCGTTGTGTACGCCCTGATTGAGGCGCTGGAGAACCCGCCCGGGGCGCTCTACCACACCGACCGCAACAAGAAGCGCGCGGCGCCCGACGACGACGGCGAGATTCCGCCGGCGAAGCAGTACCGGTTCAAGAAGCGGAAGCCCGCGATCGATGGCTCGGGCGCGATGCCGTTCATCCAGGGCAGCAAGCGCGCGATCTACAAGGACGTGAACGACAAGCGCCCCGCCAGCACGGAGCGCCAGGAGCCTAAGGAGGGCTACGTGCCGTACCGCACCGACGCCGTCGAGCACAACTCCATCGGCGAAGGCGAGTGTGTGCTCGAGGCTTTTCGCCCCGCCACTGGCATGACAAGCTTCACGCGCAAGTCGCTCGGGCTTCCGCGGCAGGGCGACATCGACTTCAAGAAGGTGGTGGGTGCCGTGCGCAAGGACTCGCCCTTCGAGCTGCGCACGGTGCCGCCGTGCAAGTGGAGCGGGCTGCTGGCGCTGCCGAAGGGCATCTACCTGGGCCGGGCGCTGCTCAAGGACGGCAACGCGCACTTCGTGTGCTACGACGCCTGGCGCCAGATCATGTTCGTTGGTGGGGCGCCGCCTCCGCCTGTCGAGGACGCGCACGACGAGCTGGAGCGGCGTACCACGATGGGCCGTCAACGCAAGGTGCAGACGAACGTCGGCCGCAGCTTCTTCATCGAGGACAAGGAGATCGCCGACCCGAACTTGTTTCAGTGTTACATGCGCACCACGTTTCCCGTCGCCCGGTGCGTTGACCAGCTCTACAGCCTGCACGTCCAGGCCAACCGCGCCATCGAGACGGAGTACAATACGCCGGAGCACTACGTTGAGGAGCGCAAGCGCCGCTTCGAGAAGCTTGCGAAGGAGAAGGAGAAGCGCCGTCGCCTGGCTGCCGCCGCCGCCGCCGAAGATGCTATGCCGCTTGCCGCCGTTCCCGCCGTGGAGATTATGTAGTTCGTGCCCAAAGAGCCACTGACTTCGTCTCAGTGTACCTGAAGCACAACCCACTACCCCAACGTTCGCTCACGCGTGCATTTGGATCCCCCACACCGCGAACGACGACGACGGCGCAGCATGTTCGGTAGGGGCAGCGCCCGTCAGGAGTCGCTGCTTCAAATTCTGCGCTTCCTCGCCCGCTACAAAATAACAGTAAATGCCTGCATGTAGGGGGGGCCGCGGCCCCCGCCCAGATTTTTGTCATGCGTGGCGTCGGACGCCCGACAGCCGTCTCGTTCCATCGCCTGCGGGACGATGATGTACGCGCCATGTCGGTGACGCAGGTCACGTGCGACGGCGACCTGCGCAGCGACCGGATGGGCGGCAAGATCGTGTGCGGTACGTGCGGCCGCAGCAGCGCGTTGTGCAATGGCCACTTCGGGCACATCGAGCTGCCGGTGCCCGTCGAGCATCCCGTGTTCCCCGGCACGACGATGCAGGTGCTCGCGGTGCCCCCTACAAAAATCCGCCTGCCGAGCCAGGGTTTTGATGCGCCGCTAACGTCGCTATTGCGTCGCGTGCTGCGCACACTGGCCCGGTACCGCCGCGTCGAGGCCGCGAAGGAGGATGTGGGGTCCGCGCGCGACGCCATCGCCATCGCCGTGAAGGCCTACTTCACCAGCGGCGGCGGGGACAGCGCGGCGGGGCTGTGCCAGCGTTTGCGCGGCAAGCAGGGCATCCTGCGGCAGACGCTGATGGGATGGCGCGTGAACAGCTGCGCGCGCGCGGTGATCGTGCCGGATCCGCTCCTGGCGCCGTGGGAGGTAGGCGTGCCAGGCCCGATCGCGGCCGTGCTTAACCTGAAGGACGGCGACAGCGTGGTTTTAAACAGACAGCCGAGCCTACACCGCGGCAGTATGATGGCGCATATTGTGCGGTTGCGGCCGCACGACTTCTGCCTCAGCATCAGCCCGACGGTGACCCCGCCCTACAACGCGGACTTTGACGGCGACGAGATGAACCTGCACATCACGAACGCCGCGTCAAGCGCCGACGCGCGCTGCCTGCTGGGGGTGGAGCGCAACATCCTGAGCACGAGCAGCGGTGCTCCCATGGTGCGTCTGGTGCAGGACGCGTGCCTGTCGCGGTACCTGAAGCACGGCGTGGACGCGCACGCGCAGCGCCTCGAGCTGCTGTACCTGGCGGAGACGCGCACGCAGGCCGGCGCCGCGCTTGCCCTGCACGACATGCAGCTCGAGTCGCACGAGTACATGGCGCGGCGCGGCTTCAGCGTGGGCGTGGACGACTTCCTGCACCGCGTGCCGTTCACCGGCGCCGACCGCGACACGCTGGGGACGGTGGCCGCGATGATCAAGTCGCACGTGCCGGCGAGCAACCGCATCCGCCAGATGGTGATGGCGGGCAGCAAGGGCGGCGTCATGAACCTGGTGCAGCTGTTCGCGTGCGTGGGCTACCAGACGGTGGCGGGCCGCGGCGCGAGCGGGCCCCTGGGCGAGCCGACGGATTCGTTCGTGCGCAGCTCGTTCACCGAGGGGCTGACGGAGCGCGAGTTCTGGATGCACGCCTGCGCGTCGCGCGAGGGCATGATCCAGACGGCGGTAAAGACGGCCGACGCGGGCTACCTGATGCGGCGCATGGTCAAGTGCTTCGAGAACGTGACGGTGGCGTACGACGGCACCGTGCGCGCGGCGAGTGGGGCGCTGGTGCAGTTCCGCTACGGCGGCGACGGGGTGGACCCGGTGACCTCCCGGTTCCGGCAGCCGCGGCAGATGGAGCCGGGCGAGCCGGTGGGCATTACCTGCGCGCAGGCCATCGGCGAGAAGCTGACGCAGCTGACGCTGGACACGTTCCATCGCGCGGGCGTGGCCTTCAAGCACGGGCTGCTGCGGGTCAAGTGCCTGCTGGACGCCAGCGCGCAGGACGCTTTGCTGCGCGGGGCGCCGCGGCCGCACGCGCTGGCGCGCTACGCGCTGGGGGCCGTGACCGGCGAGTGGGAGCCGGCGGGCGAGCTGCCGGCGCGCGCGCAGCTGGAGATGCGCATGCGCGGCATGGCGGGGCCGCTGCCATGGCGCGCGCGGCCCGACGCGGACGCGCGCGGGCTGGAAGTGTGGCAGGTGGCCGCCCGCGTGCGCGAGCAGGTGCCATGCGTGTGCGACGGGACCTTCGTGTACGCGCGCGACGCGCCGGACGGCGCGGTCGTCGGCGGGGCCGCGTGGGCCGGCGGCGCGCTGGTGGACGGCTGCGTGTCCCTGCAGGACGGACCCCCGCCGCTGGGCCCGTGGCACCCGTCGGAGCCGCCGATGGTGGCGGCGCAGCTGGGCATCGAGGCGGCGTGCGCGTCGATGCGCGCCGAGCTGGCGTTCTACATGCCCGGGGTGGACGCGCGGCACCTGACGCTGCTGGCGGACGCGATGACGCAGACGGGCCGCGTGCTGGGCGCGACGCGCGTGGGCATTCGCTGCACGGACCCGACGTCGGTGCTGGGCCGGGCGTGCTTCGAGACGGCGCCGCAGGTCCTGGGCCGCGCGGCGGAGGCGGGCGCGACGGACCCGCTGCGGACCGCGTCGAGCCGGCTGGCGATCGGCTGCCTGCCGCGGCTGGGCGCGAACGCCTTTGACGTCGTCGAGAGAACGGTAGCGGCCCGCGTGCCGCGAGGGGCCGGGTCGCTGCTGCTTGAGCCGGCGTGCAAGCGCGCGCGCTTCGGCCAGTACATGTAAATTGCCCTATTTATTCGATCGCGGGCACGTTACGAATGTCGCTACTCAGAAAGTCCCAAACGGTCGACGCCCCCCTTGCCTGCGCGTGCCAAGACACAAGCGAGGCGGGCACCTTCCGCCTGCGCGTTGAGCCCGTGCCGCTCGATGTTCGCGAACACGTTACCCACGACGAGACCGCGCAGCTGATCAACGCTGAACGCATCCAGGGCATGTTTCTGCCGGCACTGCTCAAGGCCCCCGCGCGCGCCCATGGTACGGGCTTCCACATCCACCCTGAGCACCGTGGCAGTGTCGCGCACGTCGCGCAGCTGCACGACCTGCTGGATGAGCACGGCCTTGCCGCTCGCGTCTCTTTCCGCGCCAACGACGAGAGCAACGCCGTGGCCGCCTCGCTCGACCGCGCGCACGTGGAGGAGCTGTGCGCAAACGGCGTGGTGGACGTCGCCGTGCCGCTTGGACAGGGCACGTTCCGACTGCACTCTACGAATCCCGGCCGTATCACCGCCGTGGAGTACGTGCAGTAGAAAACAACTGGAAGTATATTACATTAAATAAACTTGATTCTTGACAGGTCGATGCCTTTTCCCAGTACCGGGGCCGCCGGCTGGACCGTCTGCGCCACAGGCGCTGCTGGCTCCAGCGCCAGCTTGATGTCAGCGCGGCTCCAGCCCGCTGTGGCGCAGTTGGCGTACGTGTCGAACCCTATGGATTGAAAGTCGGTCACCCCCAGTGTCAAGGCCCAGTCCTTCAGCGGCCACCCAAAGTCGACCATGTTGCGGCAGTTCACGCCTATTGCGCGCAGCAGGTCAGCGTCCCATCCGGCGTCTCTCAGCTGCACTGCGCTCATGCCCAGCGACCCCAGATCCGTCGCACGCGGCCGGCACTCGAGCGTGCGCGTCGCGTTCAGGCCCAACCGGGCCATCCGCGCGGGCGTCATGCACCGCAGCGAAGCGCCGCTGAACCCGGCGCGCAGCATGTGCCGCCACCGCATGCCGTAGTCCAGAAGTGCATCGGCTCCGTGCTTGCGCTGCAGCGTGTCCCACTTGACCCCAGCGGCCACCAGCATCTCCGGCGTCACCCCGCTGTCTTTCAGTTGCGCGGGCGTCCGCTTCGACCAGGCGAGCCGGTCCCTCACCGTGCCGATGAGTGTCGTTCCGGTCGGCCTGGTCATCTGCGCTGACGTTTGATGCTCCTGTGCGTAGCGGGATGAAATGAGGGGGTCGTTACCGTAGTCCATTACGCCTAGCACGGCACTCAGCTAAATACTACTATATATCCGGGGCAGCATGACGTGAAACAGGATGGCGTACAAGGAACGGTATAAGGTTACCGCCCCGGTGGCACGGTCAACGGCGTACGACTACAACGTTCAGCTCTCGAAGTCGCACCAGCGCAGCATGCAAACCGCGGACAGCGAAGACCGCGACGTGATGCCGCACGAGATTCTGTTTGAACCGCGCGACAAGCTGAAGCAAAACAACGCTCGCATTCACGCGTGCTCGTCCGTCAACGGCATCCAGCTGGGGACAAGATGTATCGGCGCCGTCCGGGCGTGTCTGGACTCCTGCGGGTGCGGCTACGCAGACGCGTTTGGCGAGCTGGAGTGTATGTACCCAAGTAACAAAAAAGTAAAGGAGCTCGCAGAGTGGCTGGCTAGCAACAAACAGGGGCGCGAGCACGCCAGCAACGTGCTTACATCGTTCTTTACGTACATTGGCGTGGCGATCACGCCGTGCGTCGCTGGTGCCAGGGGTGGGGCGTTGCAGCGCCAGGGGTTTAGCGCCACGCGCGGCGGGCTGATGACGATCGTCAACACGGGCACGGAGGCGCTGCGCGCCGGCGACAGGGTGCGCATGGTGATCGACGTGCTCGATGTTGTTCGGGGCAACCGCGACCACGGTAGCCACGTTAGCGGCATTCCTCGCACCAAGATAGTCGCCCGCCTGGCGCACGTGAGCCCCGACGCGACCAACTTTGCTGACGTGGCCAGCGGGGTCACCACCCGCGCGCTGTCGCTGCGGCTGAACGAGCCCACTGTACTGACGCCGATGCTGGAGTACGTGGGGCGCCTGCGCTTTCCGTGGGATTGGAGCAGGCATACGGCAGCTCCCGTGCCCGAACAATTGGGTCTGACGGCCGTGGAGCATCCGCCGATGCCGAGGGGCGTGAGCGATCAACACATTGGTTTAATTGGCGGGTGTGCCGACGCTGCAGGTTTAGTGCGTATAAACGATGCCATAGAGGACGCGGACTTCGCCGATGCAGGTCACTACAGTGTCGACTACGACACATGCGAAGCATCGTACGCTGCCACAATTGTCGCGCTCCGTCATGCAAACGACATCGTGGATACAGACCACGCTTGTCTCAGACCTGATATGTGGATGTTCATGCTGATCCGGGCCTGCGAAGCGTACTATTACAATGCAACAACCGATACGACAGCCGCGGATGCCCTGCGAGATGAGATTGTCAGGACGATCACATTTGTAGCCGTTGTGCGGGCAAATGACGCACAGCTCGCGCCCGTGAAGGCTGCTATATCAATGTTTGCCCGCGCATCGCAGAATTTTGACGGACGCGGCAGTGACTACGAGTTGAACCCGCGGGCGTACCATGCACTTGCAGCCCGCTTGAACGCGCTGCACGAATGCAAGAAAGCGTTTCCTGTCCTCTACCGCAGGTTTGGGGACTCGTATGTTGCAGCTGAAGTAGCAGCCGCCATTCGCGCAACCTGGAACCGCCAGGCGTCGGTAGAAGCCGACACGGCGACGAATACCTTGGCTACCAATATGTACCATAGGTGGCGGGCCGACCATGCTGGGGTTACTTTAGAAGGCGTTGGCGGCGGTGGCGGCGTTGGCGCTGCTACAGCGTGGCTAGGCGATCGCGCGCGCGAGTACATACGTATAAGGGACGAGCACAATGCAGATCACCATCGGCGGCGCGGTGTGTTACCGGTAGGATATGACAGAACGTTCCCACCTGGACATCCTGAGCGTCCGGACGCTCCAGTTAGCGCGGCGGTCCTGATGCAGATCATGGTGCTTCGCGCCGGATAAAACAGATCCATGCGTGTATAAGTTTGCGATGCTTAGCTGTCGATGGTGCATGCACAGATAGAATGCCCCCGCCTTGTCGAGCGGCCACATGACGCGTACACCGGCGAGACTGAACACATGGCCGCATACCTAAAACGCGGCGTTCTGAACTTCAGATACATAGGTGACGTTTACGCCGCAATGTGCTCATTTGGCCTGTGCCTGCCCAATGCACCCCACAAAACTGAGCAGGAGGCTGTAGACGAGGTGACCAAGATTGCAGATGTGACGCGCATGGTCATTGAGAAGTGCCGCGTGTCGTTTAATAAGGAACGCGACGCAACTCTGTACGACCCGATGTGCAATAAGCGTCTCATGGCCGATGTCGATCCGTACAGCGGCGTGATATCCACCCGTTTGACAGCCGCCGGTGCGCATTTTTACGAGTGCGATAAGACGATTACGTCAAGCGACCAGGAGCGCATGGACGCGGCCGTGCGCGAAGTCAATCGGACGTACTGCCAGCCACAAAACGCTGATCCCGGCGGTCCCGTGCTGACTCCGTTTGCGCTGGACGGACAGGACCGTGTGTACATTATTGACCAGGACAACATCGACGTGCCTGTTCTTAGATACGGAGAGACCACCTGCATCGACTACACGCCGGATACAATCATCAAGGGCATCATGGTCATTGACAACGCACAGGGCACGCCGCGAAAATGCATCACACGCGACCTGTACGAGCTGCCCAACCCCCATAACATCTACTGCGACAACCGGACGCCGTTCATTGCCAGCCACACGCGGCGTATCAAAGGCGGAGGGTTCAAGGAGCCCCTTGGCACGGAGAAAGGGACCGAATATTCCCTGCTGCACATGCAGATGTGGCTCACGTTCCCCGTGGTCGCGTTAGCGGAAGCGAACGGACTTCCTGATAATTGGTGCCCAGCGATTGGCCAGGCCGCCATGGAGACACCGGTAACGGGCGATTATGAAACGGACACGTTTAACTGCGGCGACAAGTCCATGCTGGGCGGGCCGCTGCCGATCAAACTGATGAAAGGTACGCACCTGGAGGGGGAATGCGACGCCGACACAGGCGCGCCATCACCCGAAGACAAAGAGCACCAGCTCGCTGCCACCGCTCGCGTCGCGCCACTGATCCACCTGCACGGCGTTAACTACTCGGCCAGCTTTGACCACGACGGCGCGGTAGACGTGGACGCGCTTGCGTCGCGCATGTCGCGCATGGGCAACCGCAACGTCATCGGCGTGGCCATGCAGCGCATCAAGCAAAACTCACAGGGCGACCTCATGCTTCACGACGGTGTCTAACTTCTCCCCAATAAACGCCATGATCCGCCTCTATCCACCGTTCCTCCTGTCTATTGTCCTGCACGGTTAGGTGGTTGTCCTCGCGCGCGTTATCCGCCGCCAGCAGCTCCCACTTGTTACCGCACTTGGTGTCTCCCAGTAGTGTATTTAACTTGTGCCGGGCGGTGGGGTACCCCTCCAGGTCCACGTACTCGCCCTTGCGCGCATAGGTAACGTTGCGGCGCGACACTCGCCCCAGCAGCGCGTCGTCCTCGCCGCCCCAGCCAAAGAATCCATTCGGGTAGCCCGGGAAGTGCTGCACCGCGAAGCCGTGCACACCGCCAAAGTACTTGGGGGAGTCATTGTACCGCCGGAAGCGTGCCCCAAAGTGCACGACGGGCTTGGGCCATGGGTCGCGGTACATTTTGAGCAGCGTGTCGTCAGGGATGAGGTCGACGTCGTGCAGCAGTACGCGCGTGGCGCCATACCGTCGCACGGCGGCGTTGAAGCCCACGTTCAGCAGCGATCCGCGGTTGAAGGGCAGGACGTCGCACTGCTCCACGACGACGACGGGGAAGTCCTTGAAGCGAGCAAGCGCCACGTCCAGGTGCGCTCGCCTGTCTCGGTACGGTATAACCACGACGGGGACATCAAGTGTACCCTGCTGTGCTGACATAATATGCCGCTACTTAACGCCCACGCCGTGCGCCACCGCACCACCCTGACCGACCGCAACGGCCGCCATTTTGCCCGTCTAAGCCCCAATGAGCGGCGCGCGTGCAGTTTGCCGAGCTCCACCGGCTGGTGGTGGTGGTGCGCGCTACCGCCGCGCCGGAACAACGTCGTAAGCCTCGTGCACGCGCCCCGTGTGGGACACGTGGTGGGTCCATACATGGTTTACCGCGTGGCCCTTGGGTTTGCGCGCAATGGCGTGGTGGGCGTGGTAGGTATGCGGTAGGGTATATAGGGACGGCGCACGCGCAACTGATCATGGTCAAGTTCATCGGCAACATCCTGACGTCGCATGCACAGGCCAACGCGCACCCGGAGCGCGGCACCAAGCAGTTTCATATCACCCCCGACGAGGCGAGCGCGATGGACGCGACGGGGCTGCCCGTGCACCTGGAGCACGCGGGTAATGTCAAGGTAGGCACGGTAACCAAGTCCTGGAACGATAAGGACGGCAAAAAGTGGGTCCTGGCCGACGTGGACACGTCCACCATAGAGGGGAAGTACGTGCGCAACGACCTGTGCTCTGCCACCCCGCGATACAAGGGCCTGAGCCTGCAGCACATGTACCGCGAGTACGCGGACGGTAGCTCCAACAAGGAGGCCATCGAGGTGAGCATATGTAGGGAGCCACGGCGTCCGGGCTGCGAGATCGTGCACGCAGCAACAAATGCGCCACGGTATAAAGTTCCACGTCACGTGCAGCGAAGCATGACTGACGAAACCAAGAACCCTACTGATTCCGCCCCCCCCACCGAGCCAACTGCGGTCGCTGCGTCGGCCGCCGCCGCACCGCCGGTGCCAAGTGCCCAGCAGCTTATGGCCGAGGTTGTGGAGGCCTCCCAGCAAAACGAGCAGCTGAAGCTTCAGCTGGAGGAGAAGTCGACAGCACTGGCGGCCGTCGAGGCGCGCGAAGCCGAGGTGCAAAAGCTGGCGGTGCAGGAGCAAACCGAGATGGCGACCAAGCTTGGCGACGCCGTCCTTGAGCACGTGGCCAGACTGGACCCGTCGCTGGCTAATGCGGATACAACAAGCGCAATTGCCACGCTGCGCGAGCAGTACCCGCGGGAGATCGCGCGCGTCATGGAAGTGGCGTGCTGCGCCTCCAAGCACGCCCAGAAGCTCGAGCTGGAGCTGGCGGAGCAGAAGGAGAGCCTCGACCGCAAGCTGATGGAGCAGGCGTACCATGCGGCAGTGGCGGCGCGCCCTGGCTGCCACGGCTCGTCCACCGACGTGGTCATTGAAGCCGCGGTTCCGGCGTCGAAGAGGCAGCGCGTCAACGAGTACGCGGTCAGCCGTGTGGCGGAGCCAGGCTCGACACCACAGCACGCCGTCGGCCCCGACAGCATGACGCTGGAGCAGATCCGGGAGGCGTACAACGGGCTCAGGGGCAGCGGCAGCACGGTGGACGCGATGAAGAGTGTGGCGGGTATCCTCGGCCAGCAGCGCCAGAGGGGCTTTCGCTAGGCATGCATACTTATATAAAACGAATCTGCCCTTTACTTGATAATGACATCCATCGGCTCGGCGGTGGCGGGTGCGTGCGGGCGCACCTGGTTTGGCACGGCGGCCAACGAGAGGCGCACATGCACGCAGTACATGGGCATACGCGTGCCCCTTGTGCATATGCGGCGCAACGCGTGCACCCTCAGCGACTTCCAGGATAGCGAGGACGCCAGCGCTCGCAAGCAGCTGCTTCGCATGTTTCTGCGCGTGAACTACCGCCTGATGCAGTGCAACCAGGTCGGATCGGGCTCGGTGGCCTTCATCGAATGGGACAGCACGGACTCCCTGCACCTGCCGAGCTGCTTTTGGCTCCACGTGCTGTACGAGCCCGCGGACCCGAACACGAACGTCGCGGTGGAGTCCGTGACGGCTCTGGCGGCGCTTGCATCGGAGGACAGCAAGCTGCTGCACAAGGTGGGTGTGGACCACACGCAGCTAATGCTCCGGGCGGACACGTGGGGAGCTCTGTGCTCCACGTATACGGGGAACATGCTGATCGGCGACGATTACTCCGCGGCGGCGCCGTGTGACGTGTACACGCCGGATCGTGCCGGGGTCACGCTCGACAACGGCGTATTCCAGGCGCAGCACACGTGCGTGCAGATGGGCACCACGGACCTGGAGCACCGGCTGTTCTTCGCCAAGTACTGCCCGTGGTACCAGAGCCGCCAGCTGCCCGCGCTTCCCATCTTCTGCACGGACGAGCGGGCGGCGACGCTGCTGCGGCTGTCCCGCATGGTGCCGGACCCCGTGGCGGACGACCTGCAGTCCGTGTGGGAGAAACTGAAGGCGCGCGCCGAGCGGGCCAAGGACCACGATGACTACGTGAGCTGGGCACGGGAGGAGGTGTGCCACAGCCTCAGCGGCAGCCAGGCAGGCTACGTGCCGAAGCCGGAGCACGCGCTCAACGTGTACGCCGCACATCCGGTACCAGTAGTGCCGTACGCGGACGCCACACTGACGCCGTTTGCCACCTGGGTCGCCCGCTTCCTGATGGACTGCGAGGCGTACGCGTTTCTGTACAAGCAGCACGCGCTACTGCTGAAGCTGCTGATGGGATCGCTGGACGTGTACCGCGAGGCGAGCAACGGGCAGGTCCACTACTCGGCCATCCTGGCGGGTCCCAACTCCACCAGCAAGTCGTTCGTGTTCACGCTGCTCGAGGACTTCCTGGTGCCAGGCACCGTGAGCCGCGCCACCCGGCGCACGGAGAACGCGTTCACCTACAACCGGGACCAGGGCTCGCGCGTGCTCATCGACCACGAGATGGCGGGCGACTTCTTTGGCGACAGCTCGACCAGAAAGGATGGCAGCGCGCGCACCGCGCAGACGAAGGAGGTGCTGACCAGCCACGAGGCGACCACCGAGAGCTGCCAGATGGTCGACGGGCAGCGCGTCATGAGCGAGAGCACGAGCCGTGCCCATATTGCTTATCTTGCGGCCACCAACGACTGGAGCATCGGGCAGTCGCGGTCGGGAGAGGACAACAAGGATAGCGCGCTGGTGTCGCGCTTCGACCTCATCTTTCCTACGCGCGGTGGCGAGGTCAAGAACAAATCAATCATGGCGCTCATGGCGGCCGACCGCGACCCGACGCCGGTGGAGCAGGCGGGCAAGGCAGCGCTGGTGGAGTGGGTGCGCACGCTGCAGCTCGTGACGTACTGGACGCAGCGCAGCATTCACATCGGTGCAATACAGCCAGTGAACATGGACGCTGCGCACGCCGTCGTGGAGATGTACGCGTCGCGCACGCCGCTGTCTCCGCGCACCATCGAGAGGATCCTGATAATCGCCCGCCAGTTATGCATCGTGACGGCCATCATGATCGTGTACGGCCACGACCGGTCGCCGCGCAAGGGGCAGGTGCCGCTTGCAGAGCACGTGCCGGAGCTGGAGCCGTACCTGGTGATCACGGCAGAACAGACCAAGTTTTCGCTCGGCCTGTTTGAGGCGGAGCTGTGCAACCGCGTGCAGCGCCCGGTGGCGATTGCGTTGCGCATGCTCAGCTACCGCCCCGACCCTGACCTCGGATTCAACTACCTGCGTGTGGTTGGCTGCGACACCTCCGCACAGCTGGTGGACGAGCTGATGATGCACATGCCGGACGGGTGCGATGTGTCCAAGGACCTGATCACGGCACACCTCAGCCGCATGCGCGAGGGTACTGTCGCAAGCAAACCATTTGTGCCAAGCGTGGGCGCACCGCACGGCATGGCCGAGGACCCGCACGCGAGGCAACAGCAGTACTACAAGCTGAGGGGGATGTCGTTCCACATCAAGTGCATCGAGGGACAGGTGCCCATGCACGAGCCGCTGGAGGGTGTGCTGCAGGCACAGTGCCACGTCGGGCCGCCGGGCCGCGAGCTGACGGCCGCGTGCGAGAAGGGCTACGCGCACCTGCTGGTGACACGGACGAACGAGCACGAGATGAGGCCATTCACGCAGCAGGGCATGTTCATGCCGGAGGTGTCGGCGACGCTGATGGGGCCAGTGGCGAAGGACACTTTGGCGCTGAGCCACCGGCGCTCGAGCGAGAAGGTGATCGACGAGCCACCCGAGATTGTGGCGATGAACGCGCGAGGTGCCATCGATCTAGTGGACTTTGCCCAGCAGTGTGCCAGCTGCACCCCGCAGCATGCCGCATACCCCGATGACTACCGCGTGGGGTACGAGGCCGTCGCGGGCAAGAGAAAGCGCACAAGTGAATAAATGCCATTTACTACAATTATAATTAGACGCCCAACACGCTGTTGTCCAGGGCGACCCATGACTCTTTCACCTCGGCACCGTCAAAGTACCGCCGCATCGCCTGCTGGATCCCGCCCGGCGTGACGGCATTCACGGCCGCCTCGATCTCATGCGTCGCGTACTTGTCCGGGTCCATGTCGGCCAGCAGCGAGTACTTGAGCGCGTCAAACTCCATGCGGCTCAGGTCCAGCTGCTCTTTGAGCGCCTGCTTGGCCAGGTCCACGTTCTCACGGGAAAACGCAAGCGCGTCCCCCGTGCGCCACTGCTTCAGCGCACCCAGCGTCAGGCCCCGGCCGTCGCGCACCTTGGCCGAGTCGAACGTGGCGTGCAGCAGGATCACCGGATGGGTCTGCCAGTTCAGGCGCGAGCCGCCGGACGGGCGGTACGACACGCCGCGCTGGCGGACGTTGTGCGTGTACACGGAGCCCATGCCGCCGGCCATGACCTGGCTCGCCACGATGAACAAGGCCCGGTCCGCGCGCTCCAGCGGACGCATGGCGCGCGCGGAGGCGACGTACGGGTACGTCTGCAGACCGGGCATCACCTGGAGCATCGTGATGGCGGGGGCCGGCGTGTCGTGCATTTTGTCCAGGTCGGCCGCGCGCAGCCGCGAGGTGACGCGTCGCGCCTCCCTGGCGATGGCCCCCAGCATGCTCACGGTAGTGGCAAGCTCGCTGCAGCTGGCATTCGTGCCCGCCAGCATCGGTGTGGCGTCATTTAGCTTTCCTACCGAGCGCACGACGTACGATGCCTCGGCCTGCAGCATGGCGAGAGCGGTACGCAGATCGGGCGGCTGGTACCCCGGGTCCAGAAGGCTGCAGCTTTGGCTCCGCGCCTGGCGCTGCGCAACGCTGGCGGGGTTCTCATACTCCTTGTTCACCAGCAGCGCCGCCTCGCGCAGCGCCACCAACGGCAGCTGCTCCTTCAGCTGTGTCAGGCCAGGCACCTCGGTCACCGCGCCCCCTATGGCGGCGGCCATGGCAAAGCAGCTGACGAGCGGGCGCGTGAACAGCCCGCGCGCGCCACAGTTCTGCCGCAGGTTGTCGCTATGGTCGATCGTGCCTGTCAGGCGGCCCTGCTCGACCTTGAACGTGCACTTGCCGCCTGCCGCCACCTTGGACACGGCATTCATGGCCTGCGCCGCCAGCAGGCTCTGTGCCCAGCCGCCGTAGGTGCCCTGCGTACCAAGTGCGATCGTCAGCGACTTCTTGTGCAGCGGCATCACCTTGACGGTGTTGTACGCGGCGGTGGCCACGTGGGCCTGGCGGGCATCCCTCAGCTTCACGACGTTGATGGGAGTGGCCTCGCTGAGCGCCATGTACCGCGCCGACGCCGTGAAGTTCTTGCCGTGCGAGTCTGCCTGCAGGTGCTCGAGACAGGGCACGGTGTGGAAGCGCGCCCTCTGCAAGGCAGGGGCGGCGAGCCTCAGCCCGGCCGCGCGCAGCAGCACCGACAGCGCGTTCGCGCCGTGCGAGCGCGCCACGTCCGCCACCGGAGCGCTGCCTTGCGACTCGGTACATCGGACAATGGCGAGCTGCGACGGGTCGAACATCTGGTTGGCGACGGCGCGCACCCGCTCGCAGCTGATGTTGTGCTCGGAGAACCGGTCCTCGACGTGAAACATGAGCGATGGGCGGCCACATGCGAGGATACCCTTAATGCCCAGCGCCGCGAGCGTGCTGGGGCTGCCCTGCAGGCTGTCGAGCACCTTCGCCTTGTACTGCCCCAGGAGCGTGCTCAGCACGCGTCCGTCGCTGAACATGCGCAGCGGTGCCATGATGTGCTCCTCAATGGCATGCTGCGCCTCCGTCAGCGCCGCGTGCTCGTTGCCCGCCTTCGTTACCTTGGCGACGATGACGTAGACACCCGCGTGGTCCTCGGGGTTGCAGTACATGGAGACGCACTCAACGCCGTGCTGCTTCACGGCCGGCTGCGACCCCAGTACCCCCACGAGGTGCTGCATTACCTCGGCCACGTCCGAGTAGGCGCTGTACGCGGGCCGGAAGCCGCCTATGGAGATGTAACGCGTGCCCGCATTGGCGGTGACGTTGGCGCTGACGCGGCCAAGGTTGCACGGCTCCAGGCTCGGCGGCAGGTCGCGCAGCACGGTCTCGTCCGCCGGCTGCACGCCGGAGAACACGTCGGAGAACAGCTGCAGCGTGCGGTTCACGTCGACGGCACCTGCCAATACCACGTTGGTGCGCTGCGAACCGCGCATCATGTGGTGCAGCAGCATCAGGTCGTCGGCGGTCCGGATATGGTCCAGGCTGATACGGTCCCCAATCGTGGGCTTGCACCACGCCAGCGGGCCCCACACACGTGGCAACAGCATCTCCTCGCACTTCATCACCATCATGCGGTACGCTGACCCCGACTGCGCGTTGAAGTTGCGCTCGTCCCACACGTTCTGGATCTCAAGCCGGATGCTGTCGGCATCGAGGGCCCGAATGTTGTTGCCCTTCATCGTCTCCACGTGAAATTGCAGCTCCTTCTGCAGGTGGCCGACGCTGGGGTCTAGCAGCAGGTTGGCCTGGTGCTCAATGTAGTTCTTGCAGGTCGCTGCGTTCTTGTTCATGCCGCCAAAGCTAAGCCAGTTGAGCGTGCGAAAGTCCGCATGCTCGATCACGTGGCACGAGCCCGCCCACTCGCTATCCTCCAGCCGCGACCCGCCAATGCACAGCCGCCGCACCATCGCGCTGTTGCCCTTGCCAAACGGCAGTACCGCAAACCGCATGCCGTTGCTCTGCATCTCCACATCGACGACACCATTGTCAAAGGACACAAGACGCATGCCGGCGGGCAGCCGTATGTCGCCGGGGGAGCAGTAGCGCGCGGCCGTTTTCCCGATGTTGTAGTCGGGCATTCGTCAGGGCAACGGCCCATGCTATATAGTCCCGACTAGTCGTGTCGTCCGCGCCGGTGCGTCGGCAGGTCGCCAAACGCCACATCAGCATGGAAGGCGTCACTGTGGTACGTGTACGTCACCCAGCCGGGCCCTGCACCCGTCATGGTAAAGAGCCACTCCCTCAGCTTGCGGTTCATGGTGGGGCGGACACACATGAGTCGATTCTCCCCGCGGCACAGCTTGTAGCGCACCAACACCGGGTGCACCGTGTCGAAGCGGGCCGAGAACCGCGCCCAGTGAATCTCGAGCGCGTTCTTGATCTTCGGGTGCCAGCGGATCACCTCGCTCACGCCCATCAGCTTGGCCTCGTTTAGCAGCTTCTGCAGGTTGTACAGGTACAGCCCCTGAAAGATGCAGTACGCCTGGCCCGGCGATGTCGCAGACGTGTACCGCGCGCACTGGCCGTCGCCGTCCAGGTCGTCATCGTCGTCACTGCTGCTCGTCATCATGGCTGCCATCTCTGTTGTTCTGAAACACGCGAGAAATGATTTCAGGCTCCTGCCCCAATTCAAAATCGCGCCGAAACTTTTCCACTGTAACATGCCCGTTCTGGATGCGGTCCTGGATGGCCAGGAACAGCGCATTGCGCGCCTGCGTCAGGGAGCGGCGGCTGATGTCGACCTCCTTGATTGCATGCGCGTCGGGGAGCGCGTACGCCAGGAAGCGGTTGGGCGGAATGGCGTACATCCCGTCGTACGCAACGCCTTTGCGCATGGCGTAGAGCAGCGCCGCGCACGTGCACTCGAACGTGCTGCGGGCAGGCAGGCTGGTGACAACCACGTCCCACATGCGCAGGGTAATGGCCGCAAAGTGCCTGCACACCGCTTTCCTGTCCTCATCCGAGCGGCACAGAAACAGGTGCCTGGTGCAGCTGATGCGCTGCCGCGCCTCAACGTATATGTCAACCAGCCTGGCGTGCCGCAGCGGTACGCCGTCACGCACCGTCAGCTTGATCACGCGCTGCGCCTTGCGCCGGGCGACCTCCATCACGTTGCGTGCACGTTGCAGCTCGCTGGCCACGCGCCGCGCCGAGAAGAGCAGGTTAAACACCAGGATACATGCGGTCTGCTCATTGGTGTGCACGCTGCTCGGCCGACGGCGGCATCGCTTGTTCGTGCTGGAGACCAGCATGCTGCTGCGCACGCCTGCAACGCAGCACTTGCCGGTGATGATACACCGCCCGCCTTCTGCCTTGCAGGTCGTCTGGTCGCACACGTGTATCTTGCCGACCTTCTCGCATGCGTACACATCCGCAACCTCCACGACGGGCGAGCCGCTGTGCAGCGCGCACCGCGCTCCCAGCACGATGTGACCAGCCTCTAGGCAGACGTGCTCGCGCAGGTGCCGCATGTTACAGCGCCTGGCACTGCACGCGTGCCAGCCGCCTCCCGTGTCCAGCTGCACGGGCTGCCGCCGGCGCCACTCGGCAATGACGACCTGTCGTGCGGACTCCATGCTCGCGCAGCAGACATCCGGCATTTAGTGGTATCACTAATTTATATCGCGTATGTTGTACGTTGCTACGTCTCTTGTCGTCCTCATCAACCTGGTTACAATGGCCTGGTAGCTTCTACACAAACACCCTGTCCACGACGCTCGTGACCACTGCGCGGCACGTCGGGCACCGGTGCTGGCAACGACCGAAGCACGCCGCGCACGTGCGCATGTGGCCGCACGGCACCAATATAACCAGTGGCGCGGTGTCCATGCACACGCAGCACTCGGCGTCGGCATCGATCGCGCCCTTCTTCTGCCGCTTGCGCCTCGGGGGCTGCACACGATCCAGGTCCTTGTACGCCTGCTCCTCGACCGCGTCACGGTCGTCCCACCAGTTCTTTAGCCCGCGCGCCCTGCCAATCGCGCGGCAGCGATCGCGCACGTCATGATCCAGCCTGGCCATATCGAAGATAAAATGAATGTATTCAAGTTTAAATTCATTAATTTGTCAAATTACTCTCATGGCCACTGTTGATGCGATGATGTCCCCTCCTGACCTGGCCGTGGCGGCGAAGGTGTCCGCGTCTGCGGCCTCGTCCGAGCCCGCTAAGAAGAAAGCGAAGAAGGAAAAAGACCCGAAGGCGGTGGCGGACCGTAAGCGCGCGGCGTTCTGCGACCAGATCCGCACGGCCCCCGGGTGGTTCACGACAATGGCGGATGGCACGTGGAAGAACGTGACGAACATGGAGCGCAGCAAGCGCACACTGTTCGTGCTACAGACGCCCGGCGGCAAAGGCGATCAGTTCTGTACAATTGGCAAGGTCTTCCGCTGCCGCCTGTCGCGCGAGGAGCTCATGGCACCGCTCCCCTACGACACGAGCGACGAGCACACGGAGCTGAGCCTATCGCTGGGCCTGCGCCCGTGCGGCACCAACGAGTTCTGGACGGACTACGACGACGATATTGTAGGCGTGTCCTCCTGCTTCCAGGCGCTTCGCCAGAAGGCTATTAACGAGGCGTTCGTGCCGCTGCTCGCCGACAAACCGGACAAGATGCCGGGCATGCCGGACGCGCGGCTCAAGCGCGGCTTTGGCAAGACCAAGAAGGATATTGCCACCTCGCTCGACTCCGTGTGGGGCGGCACCGGCATGAACGGCGAGGGCGATATCGTCAACCTCAAGCGCAAGGCATACAGCACGTCCATTGACGACCTGGCCCAGCCCGATGTTGCGGCCAAGTGGATGCACGTCGTCGACGAGCGCGGCGATCGCGTCAATTTCGTGGACCAGCCACAGTCCGTGCGCACGGGCGACACCGTGCTGGTGTGGTACCGCGTGCTCGCCCAGGCCTGCGCTGGCAACTTCCACGTGAGCCTCGAGCCCCGCCAGGTCATGCGCTTGGGCCGCGGCGCCGACGGCAGCGCGGGAGGCTCCGCCGGGCTGGCCGCTGCCCTTGCTGCGGCGATGGACGACGATGATGAGGACGGCGATGTCTAGTGCGCTTGAAGCGATATACGAATACCTAGTGCAGAAAGGGGTGTCAGATAGCGAAATGATCTGCTGATTTTGCCACAGCGGCTTTGCATGTGTCAGGGACGGTTATCCTGAATGTAAGCGAGCGTTGTGCCGCGTGCAAAGAGATTCCCTCGCGCAAGCGAAAGATCTATGTAACCTGCGCACCGTGCCCATGTATGGAACGCACTGCCGGGTTTAATACAGTTACATTAATATGAACCGACCCGCGGACTTCGAGCAACGTCTGGCGGTGCAGATGCGGAAAGCGTTCTATGACTGCCTGCACGACAAGCTGAAGATGGAGGACAAGACCGAGGCCATTGGCTGGCTGATACGGCTGCACGAGGAGCTCGGCAACCGGTTCTGCGCCGTGCTGCCGTCCAGGGCGGCACACATCCGCGCACACATGGACAACCAGCTGTTCGCACAGCAGCTTCGCAACGGCGCGTACGGCTCGGAACAGCTAGGCCCGCTCATTGAGTACACCTGGCAGCTGCTCGGGACCGCCTGCGCCCCTGACATGGACGCTGAGGTTCGCGAGTCGTACGCGCGCACCGCATCGGCCCTGGAGCCAGGCGCCGCGTTCTGCGTTGTCGTGCCACTGTACCTGAAGGAGGCACACGCGCAGCTCGACGAGATCATTGATCGCGTGCGCAAGCTAGGGCCGCAAGCATAGCGATGGTACTACACCGGTGAAGAAGTCGTCAGTATATACACGAACGGGTACATTGTACGATCGCATGCCACGAGAAAAAAGGCTTGCACGGCTCAGGGCCGAGGCAGACGAACGGCTCCGCAAAACTGAACTCGACCCACAAATACCCAAGCAAGGTTCAGGCAGTCGCAGCGGCAAACATGACGAAGGCAGCAGCGACGAAGATGACGGAGGCAGCAGCGACGGAAACGTCAGCGAAAGCAGCTTTCACAGTATCAACGATGATGGTGGAGGTGGCGGGGTCGGGCGTTCGCACCATGTATCCAGTCAACTCCAGGGTCATCAAGTGCACATGAGCCACTTGCCCCCTAGCCACTTGTCCCCTAGCCCCCCCGCCGCTGCAAGCATGCCGTCGATCCCACATCAAGTGCCCACCGAACAAGGGGCCGCCCGGAAGCGGGCGGATGGAGGGGGCGACGGGTCTACGGGGATGCAGCGGAGAGCAGCATTGGGGTCGAAAAGAAGACCGTACATGACGAAGAAAGCCATGAGAGATGCGCGACATGATGATTCTGCTGCTGCTGCTGCTGCTGCCGCTGCTGCTTCTGCTCAGCGCCTACATGAATTGCAAGCAGAGCTCGATAGGCTTGCCGCGCTCCATGGCGAACCACTTGCCCAGGGCGGTCGCGCGATCGGCGCAGGCGCCAATCGAGGCAGGGATGAGCAGCCCACAGATTCCCGCTTGCATGCAGCGGCAGCTGCCGCCTCGGAGGATCCAGCCGGCAATTTACCGCAGTCAGCTCAGAATATACCGCGATTGCGCGCAGAGCTCGATAGGCTTAACACAGCTTGTAGCAATCTACGTGCGGAGTTAGGTGCCGTTCGAGAAAAGGCTGAGCATCAGGCAACACATACCAATCAGTTAAACGCGGAACTTTTAGCCGCGAGACACCAGATAGAGGAACTGCAGAGGAAGGTATTTGAACGTGCAGACGAGAGCGCGCGTGCAGCGGCAGCTGCCGCCTCGGAGGATCAAGTCGGCTATATAGCGCGAAGTAGAGAGGTAGTCAACGTCGAATATCGGGCAACGATTGCCGCACACAACGCTACGCAACGTGCACTGACCAAGCAAATCCATGAGCTTGAGGCAAAGCTTGCGACATTACTACGGGAGTGGAAAGCGGCCATGACCACACGGGACGAAGAAATCCGTTCGCTTCGCGCAACACTACAGGATCAGAAAGCGGCCATGGCCGCACAAGACGAAGCAATCCATGCGCTTCGCACAGAACTACATGAGCAGGAACCGGCCGCACAGAGCCATGCTCATACCCACGCGCTGGCGAGTTCACGGTTCGGCACACCAGCACCTGGAGGCCCTGGAAAATCGGGTCACGTGCGTCGCAGGCATAGCTTTGACTCAAGTGCCACTTTTGTCGATGCCGCGGGAGGGGACGGGCTGGCTAAGCATGCCGCATCGCATGCCTCACGTGAAGCTCAGTACGAGCCTTTGCCTCGCAGGCTCACCCATTCGCTTGGCGCGAAGCCGGTATACGAGTCTGGTAGTGAAGGCAATAAGGACAGCACGAAGCCCATACATATGCCTGCGCAAAGGAAAGAACATTTGGTGCGGGCAGAACGCAGAAGTGCATTCCAACTGGCGTCAGCACTTTGGGGATCGGGCAAAGCTGCCGTCTTATCACACCTTCCCGGGGGCACAGGATCCGCTGCACCTGCATCAAGTACACCTGCCCACGCATCGCTAAGCGGCAATGGCAACAAATCGCCGCGGCCGGGGGACAAACTGTTCCTGGATGAGCTGGCCGTTCCTGGGGGTAGCGGCGCGGCCGCACAAAAGCCGGCAAATTATAGCGGAGGTGACACGGCTTCGATGGGTGCCGTAGATTTTATCATCTCCAATGCCGATACAAGTAAAAGCAGTGGGGAAAGCAGCCAATCAACGTTACCACTTTCGCGGCAGAGGTCCGTGAGCGGCACGCAGCAGGGCGGTGGGAGCGACGAGCTACCGCTACTCCACGCCGTTTATCAAAACGACAATGACGTGTTGTCGGGGTTGGTGATTGCTGGCGCAGATCCGGATACCACTGGTGAAGAAGGCGTCACCGTGCTCATGCTAGCTTGCTTCCTTGGGCATGCCAATATCGTGGAAACACTGCTTAACCATAATGCAAACGTTGACCTCCAAGATGCAAGAGGCCGCACAGCGTTGATGTACGCTTGCTACGAAGGCAACGCCGAAATAGTGGTGAAACTGGAACAACATCACGCAGATGCAAATGTACGGGACTATGCTGGGGTGACCGCGGAAGAGTACAAGACATATCGTGAGGACGGAATCGTAATGGACGGAACACTTATACCAGATAGTCCAAGCGACAGCGACGGGCGACAATCATCAGGTGCGGAGTAGGCGACGTCGGTTGACTGAATCTTGACGCACTCACCCGCGCCGCCTGCTAACACGTGTACTCCAGCTTAACGCGCACGCTTCCCTCGTCGCCGTAGCGCTTGACGACGTGCAGTGCGCATATCTGCGAGTCGTCCTTGTAATACACTCCGTTTAACGCATCCATCACAAACTTGGCAAGGTTGTCCGCGTCGGGCTTGTACACGTGCCGCAGCGGTGCCCCCTTTCGCAGCACGCCCTTTGACGTGCGATGGCTGCACGGCCGGGCAAAGGTGAACACCAGCGTACAGTCGACCGGTGCGCGCATATGCGGGTCCTCCGGCGGGGCGCTGATGCGCCGGCACAGCCGCAGGAAGTCTCGCTTTTGCTCGCTGCACGGGTCGTAGGTGCGCCCCCCTCGCGTGTGCCGGTGCCGCTTCTGCGAGGTGGGCACGTAGGGGACGTTCAAGTAGATAGTGTGCGGCATGCGGAAATGACGGGCACATGCACCCTTACGTACTCGTTGCGCCCAAGCGCCACCCGATACCAGTTGCCCGCATGCATCACCCGCGCGTGCCTAGTGCGACGGCCCTTCGGATCCATGCGCGGGCACTTGCGCCGATACTTGATCCAGTCGCACGCCGAGCGGACAACCGTGATTGTTGCAGAGGGACCAGGGCTCAGCTGCCGGCCATCGTGCCGCGTGACCTTGTGACTGCCCAGCCGGAACGGTGCGTTAGGGCGCGACTGCTTAGGCATGATTAAATTTAAATATCTGTAGTTTAAATGTGACCCTGCTCACAGTCCCGGCGCACCTCATCGGCGCGGGGCCGTGGCGTTGGCGGCCGAGTGGCTTCGGCGGCCGGCTCGCATAGAACACTCATGGCCACCAGGCACACGATGAGCCATACCACCGTGCCGCCCTGCAGCGCAAGGTAGGCCGTGACCACCTCGCTGAGCGCCTGGTCGCACTTGCGGAAAAAATGCACACCGGTCACGATCATCACGAGGGCACTTGCTGCCAGCTGTACGCCTAGCTCGATCATCATGGTACGCTCGGATCGCCAGCCGCTGCGGGACAGCTCGCGCAAGTTCTTGACGAATACGCACGCGCTGAACAGCATCACAAACCACACAAAGTCCGACATGCCATCGGGACACACCACCACCGAATCGTTGTAGAACAGTGCGCGGCTGGAAATGTAGCATACCGCAAAGTTTGCGGCGCTTTCGGCCACACGGCCGACGGTGTAGAACACAAGCAGCGCGAGGCCCTGCTGGAACGATGTACCGACACTGGACATGCCTGCACAATAAACTAAAATGACCAGCTTCGTTTAAATTTGAACTACTTTATATTAGTTACATGCAGCTGATGACATTCCGGTGCCGATGCTCCATCTGCCATGGGCACCGCCGGGCCGGCCTTTTGCTGTACAGCACGCGCCGCCAATTTAGCGAGCTTGGTCCCCTGCAGCAGAAGATCCATCTTGAGCGCGTCAGCGCCCACGGTGCGTGCAAAGTAGGACCGCCGCCCTTCTACCCTCGCGACCTGAGTGGCACCCAGCTACAGAAGTACCCTCACCTGTGGGACGGCGTTGCAGAGCGCATGTGCATTAACCGCGGCCGCGCCGGCTGCATACGTTATAAATACCATTAACACTGCGTCAATATGCACCGCTCTTTTTCCCGTATAGTCTAGGTGGTCATTATACCTGGCTTTCACCCAGGAGACCCGGGTTCGAGTCCCGGTGCGGGAACTCCCTTTTTTTGCTTGCCGTCGTACAACGTTGCGTTTGCGCACACATTTAAATTTGGTTAGTATGATCGAGTGCGTGCCGGAGATCGATATCGGTGAGCTGCAGCCGCACCAGGTCGAGGCCGATGGCGAAGGGTACACGTTTGCCGATGCCCTGCAGTACTACACTGCGCACATGGGCGAGGACGCCGGACCGCACACACCGTACGAGTTTACTAACCTCAGCGCCGACGCAGCGCTGCCCTACGAAGCAATGGCGGCTCGCCATCGCGACCACGCCTACGCGCACCGTGCAAAGCTTGTGCACGCGATGGCGGGGTCCAGCTCGCACGACGTGTTTCGCTGCACGGACCAGGACATCGTGCAGGTCCTGATGGGGGCGGTGTGGGACCTTGAGGTGTATTACGCGTACATGCCCGAGCGGCAGCGCATGTGGGTCTACGGGCATCCTGAGCCCATCGTTGAGATCGTGTCGGCCGCGGGTCCGCTGCAAAGCGATCCTATCGTGCGCGAGCAGCGCCTGCGCCACCGGCTGGCACTCAGCGAGCTATTGTTCCGAATGTAGTTGAGAGTTCAGAACAATAGAGCACACAACAAAATCAGAACAATGTCGAACCGCGCTTCCCGCTACAATGCCCGCCTGGCGCTTGAGCATGCGCTCCGCTCCAAGGCCCTCGCGCGCATCATCACTAGCAAGATCTACATCCGCAGCGGCAAGGACCACCGCATCTACATGGACGATGTTCGGGCCCTGGTCAAGCTGCTCGAGGTGGCCAAGCCCGCGAAGCCGATCTCCGCGAATGGCGTGCTCGGGCTGGCCGAGGCGCTCAAGCGCAAGCGGTACGGAAAGGTAACCAAGTTCATCGTCACCGATACCAAGGCGGAGCAGGTGCGCCAGGCCACGGCGATGGAGGACGGGCGCACAGGCAAGTCGGGGTTCGTCGCCCACTAGACAATTGCTACTAAAGCGCCTGCAGCGCGAACATAATGTGCTCTCGCGCGTCGTCGTCGCTGATCTCGCGTGCGGTACCGTCGAAGAGGCGCACAAAGAACCGGCCCGAGGGCACGGACGGCTCCTCGACGACGGGCATCCGCTGGAAGCTTTCCTGCTGCTGGGCGGAGAGCGTGTGCCACGTCCTCTGCGCTGCCTCCTCGCCGTACTCCTCAATGTAGCAGCGCAGCGCTTGGTCGGATGTGCGCATGGAGCGGTCCAGCATGGTCTCTGCCGCTGTGCAGGGCTCCTGGAGCGGGTAGTCGTCGGGACATATCGAAAGCTCGCCGTAGTCGGCACTACCCGCGTCTAGCTCTCTGCCGTTGTCGTCCTCGGATGTCATGAGTCACTGCCGTGTACTTAGTGCGATGTGGGTGAAAACTTGTCTTGGTTGACTCAGGTGCTAAAACAGAAGCCGTGGCAGCGACATTGGATGATGCGAAGAAGCACTAGGTGCTGGTACACTTTCTGCAGCATGCGTTGTCGTCCGCATGCCGCTTGACCCGTCCCTATGCTGTGTACTGCCCGCTGCTGACGCAACCGCTGCGGAATAGTTAGCGACACCTCGTTCGCCTAAGATAAACGTGTGGTTCTTGTGTGGAAGAAGACGATAATAGATAATCTCGGATTTGTCATAAATGTATAGGCTGTACTGGTAAGGAGCGTGGTTGTACTCGAAGTATGTCACTTTCTGCCATGTCAAGCTAGCGTCGTCCCACCGCCAGACGTTGTAGGTATGTTTAAGGTCCAGCATCGCTAGTAAGTTGCCTGCTCTACTTTGTGTAGGCAAATACACTCTGGATGGTACGTGAATTTGTCGCGTACGTTCGTATAGTGCGATTAGCCTTTTATAATAATCCCAAACGGTGTCGGGGTACAGTTCAGGATACGCGTTGGCTATAGCGTCAAGTAGCACCCAACTCCACACCAACTGTATCTTCTTGCTGACATAGTAGTCCTCTGGTGCTACGTTACGTTGCGTCGTCAACAACCGACTAATGATATTACTTGTCCCTCGTTGACAATCGCCATTACCGGGCTGTGGCCCAATATTGAAAGCAACGCCAATATTCCATATGTGGTTACCTATGATCATGTGGCCGAAGCTCTGTATGGCAATACCATGCAGCCGGTTGGGTATATGAGTTCGTGCACTACCTCCTCCTTCCGGACTGTACGCTGTAAGAAATGCATGCAATGAATGCCCCCATGTTGCCATTGTTCTTCTAGCACTGATGTTATTGGTCGTATTGTGGTCAAATATGTACGCATGATACCCGAATAGAAGCACCGCTACCATATGGGTTTGGTTAATAAACCGTACAATTACCCCATTACTGGCACCGGTTGCTAGTACACCTTTCACGTAGGTCATAGCAGTACTGTAATTGACTAGCCAACCGTCGTTAGTAATGGGCACAGCTGTATGTAAATCGCTATTTCGCTGGGTCATGAAATGGTTGAGGACTGTTCCCTGGTCAAGCCGGAAATAGAACGGTATTAATTTTCGGTAATATTTCTTCTGGACAACGGGTGCACCTAATATGATATTACACGAGAAGCTGGAAGGCCTCTCATCATCAACTGGATCGACACGTAAAAGTTGGCTGCTGTTAGTCAGCATCTGGACCACGGTGGGGTGTACACGTATGGTTTTTTTCGTAGGTAACCCATGTAGCTTTGGTGGTACTGCGGTAGCCGCAATGTAATACAGACACCGCCTAATGTTTACAGTCCATTTCTCTTGTAGTGCATTAGGCGTGTCAATGTCTCCTGGTGCGTTCAGGTAAGCACGCTCCAAGTATATGTTACACTGTTGCCACGCCGCCTCCGCATCTTTGGCCCTTTTTTGCGCCGAGTAAGATCCCTCTAATTTACTCAGTATCTCAAGCATGAGACGTACAATATGTTTCGTTTTATCATTATCTGGTTCTTCGATACCTTTTGATGTACGAATATCGTAATAGTCGGCTACGTAAAAGGTCGCCATCCGTTGTATATAGAGCCGCTCTAAGTACCTCGTTTTTGTTCGTGCACATGGGTATTGGCACTGGCGTCCGCCACCTAAAAATCGTGTGCCAGGCAGCAGGCTTCTGGCGGTCGCAGTATTTGACTCATGTGCCTATTACTGCGAGGCCCGGTTCGCTCGGTTTACTTGCACCACCTCCCATCGAAACAGATCCTGAAACTCTTAAATACCCCATCACAATGATCAGCAAGCGCAAGCGCGCGGCGCGACATCGCGAGGTGCCAGCGGAAGAGCTGCTGCGCATGTACCGCGACGAGCAAGCGGCTCCACGCGACGGCGCGCACGTCCTGCTGCGCTGGCTCACTATTGCCAACACGTACGAGCTGCTGCCTGCACCCTCACCGCCGTGCCCCATGGACGCTGCCAATGCCGCCCCGTCCGTGCCCACGGTTGACGACGTGGAGGGCATGGAGCAGACCGTGGCCACCCGGGTCTTTGCCAGCGAGCAGCCGGAGTGGTACGTTAGCTACGCCGCACACTTCTTCCAGTGGTGGTCGGCCATTGCGCGCGTTGCCGGCACCGAGCAGGTGCAACCAAGCGCGGCCGGCTGCGAGTGGCTGACGGAGCACGACATTGAGAAGTCGCTCGTGGTCCCAGACGTGCGCCGCGGCGCCATCAAGATAGCTCAGCGGCTTGAGGTGCGCGCTGGCGAGCCGCACGTGTCCGCTCACTACTATAGCGGCAGCACATCCTGCAATGCCGTTCTGCAGTCGCTGCGGACCGGCGAGTGGAACAACCGCACGCACAGCAAGGTCATGTATGGCACAGTTACGGATATCTACAGCGAGGGCCTGTTGCCGTACGTCTATTTTGCCATTATCCACGGGCGGTACCTGGGCCGGCTCGGGTTCGACTGGGCGGCAGAGGTGCTGACAAGTCCCGTGGGTTACCAAGGCCGACCGGAGTGCGCGTGGCCGCTGATCTACGTCCACGGAGGGTGCTACCTAGTGTCGTGGGGCACGAAGCACGCGCGTTGCAGGTCGGCGCTGCACGCATACAACACCTGGGTGCATATGTGCATCGAGCTAGGCGGAGTTATTGGTGGACGCTACGACGTGCGCAAATGTACTATATAACTCCGCACACGGTATGCGATGAACACTAGCATACTGAGCAACCCTAAGCCAGACAATGGCTACAATGCCATCCTGGGCGCACTTGCACCGCATGCCGCCCCCGCCGAGGGTACGCTCGGCGGCACCACCCCGTCCGTGCACAACCGCGTGAAGCAGACGTTCATCAACCCCGTCGCGACGTACCCCTTCATCGCGCGCAAATGGCGCAACGGCTGGGAGCAGAGTTTCCACCCTGGCGACCTTATGTTCGTGTACACGGGGCGCCGAAAAGACGATGCTGACACGAACGAGAAAACCGTGCACACGCGCCGCCACACTCTCCTGGCGAACCTGCCAATCCTGAACAGAGTGATGTCGTCCACGGAAGACGCGTACGCAGATTTGCAGCACGTGGAGTCATGGAGCTTTATTGGCGTGATGCGCAACAGCTCGGCGGCGTCAAACGAGCAGCCACAGCGAAAGAACCCCCGCGGCGGCAACGCGCTCGTGCCGGACCGCATCATCAACATCGACGTGCGCGGCGCGACGCGCATGTTCAACTACTGGGCGGGTGCCCGCGCCGGCGCGCATCTGTGGCTTGCGTGGCGCGAGCTGGACATCGGAGGCGTGTACCGCAAGAGCCTAGACGTCATGGGGGGGCGGCCCAAGCGCAAGATAGGCACGTGGGATGTGGGAGACCACGTGCGCTACAAGAATGTCGGCGAAGGGGCGGTTTGGCACCATGGCAAGGTTACCGCATACGACAGGGAGAGCAGCATCTACCATATTAGCCCGAGCGACGGCTCCGCGAGCGTGGAACGCCACGAATCCAGCGTGGATGGCGCCGATAACACGGACAAGGACCCCGCTAGCAGCACGTGCTGGCAGCTCCTGCCGTACACCGAGGGCCGCGACGGCGAAAACCGCAGCTTGAACTACAAGCCCGTGCAGGTGTGGTGGTCGGAGCAGAGCATCCCGCACCGGGAGTACAAGCGCCCATACTGCGTCGGCTGGGTGTTCCAGGGCCTGGGCAAGGGCGAGCTAAGCAACGAAACCGTCGCCATCCGACAGGCCACACAGCTCTGCGAGTCGCGCTTCAAGCTTCCGATGGTTCATGCGTTCCTGCACGTGTAGCCGAGGCACCTTCGTACTTGATGTAGGAGGCCAGCGCGATCACAAACGTCTCCCAGAACAGTTTGCGGCGGACGACATCCTCGACTTCCGCGTCGGAAAACATACTGCTAGATGTCGTCCGTGCTAGAGAACCTGGAATGGCACCGGCGGCATGCCATTGATACCTTCGACTGGTCGGAGTGGACCACGCTGCTGGGCGAAGTGATGCCGCTCCCGGTGTACGACATGCAGCGCATCGTGGACGGCTTCGCGGCGCACGACATCGCGGTGCACGCTCGCCACTGGCCGGCGGCGCGCGCGCTCGAGCTCGGCCGCGTCAATCTGACCGCGCCTCTGGCTCGCATGCTGGCCGCCGTCGGCCTCGAGCTAGAGCACCAGATGCAGTACGCCGCGCGCGCGCTGTACAGGCAATGCGCCGAGCGCACGGTGGGCGTGCCCATCCTGAGGGCCGTGCCGGTGGACCACATGGACGACGTGCCCGTGGTGCCGCCCGGGGTCTTGGCTGCCCTGGTGGAGGCCGCCGATGCCGCCGACGACGCAAAGCGACTGCTGTGCTGGCTGGAGAACGTGATTGTCCACGGCTCGTCGCGTCCTACTCTCATCAGCGCCGCACCGACCGTCGCGCGGCAAGCCACGGGCCGGCGCCGCCGGCGCGCTGCCGGTGCGCGATGCGAGGCCGACATCACCCAGTTGCGCGTCAACGCAGTTCTGCACGAGATCACCGAGACGGCACCAGACTCCGTGCCTCGCATGTGGTGCACCGCATCAGGGCACGGGCAATCGCGTATCACTATTGCCCTATACGCACGGCAACACGCTCCTTACGATGAATAGTGCGCCACACGTGCGCGTCCAGCGTGCCATGCGCCAAAATGTAATAAATGTTGCACTGCGACAGCTGACCTATCCTGTGTATCCTGTCCTCGCACTGCCGCAGCACCGCCGGGCACCACGGTATTTCCGCAAAGTAAGCTGTGCACGCGCGCGTCATCGTCAGCCCTACACCGGCTGCTGCCATTGACAGCAGCGCCACGTCCAGCTGCCCCTCCTGCATTTGGTCCACGATAGCCTGCCGCCTGCGCACCGGCGTGCCTCCGTCGATGCGCGCCACCGTCAGCCCGGGGGGCATGCCTGCCTGCAGCGCGTCCAGCACGCTGCGGTGGTGCGCAAACACAATGACCGGGTCTTGCAGGGCCGCCAGCCGGCTGACCACCAGCTGCACCGCGCTGTCGGTCTTGGCGCGCGCCGTCTCGCGGTACATCTCGGTGATCAGCGTCTGCGCCAGCTTGCTGCCCCTGGCCATTGCCGTGTCCAGCTTGCCCTGCAGACGCCCAAGCTCAAGAGCACAGCAGGGGTCCGCGTCGCAGTGCAGCACCTGCATGCGCTTGGCTGGCAGCTGCGGCAGCACCTCGGCCTTTGTCCGGCGCACCCAGAACCCCCGCCCCAACAGCCACTTCAGCTCGTCGGGCCGGTCGGAGCCGCGCGTGTCAAAGTGGCAGAACGGGGTGCGCCGCGGCCGGCAGTAGCGGTGGGCAAACTCCGTGAAGGTCCGTACAAGCTTGGGTCGCAGTGCACTGAGCAGCGCGTATAGCTCCTCCGGCCGATTGGGGCACGGTGTTCCGCTCAGCAGGACCACCTTGGGCGCGCGCAGCAGCAGCGGCAATATCTGCTGCGTGCGCTGGGACTCGAGCGACTTCAGGTAGTGTGCCTCGTCCACAACTACAGCGCCGTATGCACCGTCCGCGGGCACCTGCCCGTAGGAGCACACCTGGACCTTATCCGTGTACGGCTCCAGGGCGCGGCGCCAGTTGGTCTGCAAGAAGCTGGGGCAGATCACCAGCGAGGGACAGTCGTAGTGCAGCAGCACCGCCACCGCCTGCATCGTCTTGCCGAGGCCCATCTCGTCGGCCAGCAGGCAGCGCCCCTTGAACTGGTGGACGATGCGCCGCACACCATCCTTCTGGTACGCATACATCGAGTCCCACAGGTCGGCGGGCACGTTCACATCCTGCTCCTGGTGCGACAGCGGCGCCCGCTCCGCCATGTCCATCAGCGCGTCAGGCACCAGCCCCTGTAGCAGGTCGCGCCTGCTGGGCGGAACATCCCACTGCATGCTGCCGCAGGAGTACTGCTCCAGCGCGCGCGTGCGCGCACCGGACGTCGGGACGCCAGTGACGCGGACAACCTGGGAGCTGAGAACCTGTGCTTTCATTGTGCGCGCGCTGCGCATGATGGTATTTAACACTCTCCAGCCCCATGCTGATATGCACTGCGACCGCATGCCCGGGCCGGCGTTTTGGGCCATCGTGCTGACGGCAGCGCTGCTGCTGACCGCTACGATCGCCGGCTACCTGTCTGGCAACAGCTTGAATACCATCAGCGACATGATTACGCGCAGTCCCCGCCTGCGCAACGCGTTCGCTATGTTTATTGGCGTCATCGTCGTGTGCCAGGGCTTCTACGTGTACGAAATGCACAAGCGCTGGACGCAGCGTGCTGCGCTGTACACTACGCACAACAGGCTGAGGGGCACAACTGCCATTATTGCCCTGGGCTACCTTGCCAGCCTTGGAGGGTCCGTCGGGTTTGCCATCGTGAGTACCGACATTGACAAGAGCGAGCACGTCACGTACGCCGGCACGGCGTTTGTCGGCATCTACGTCTACCTGCTGGCGTTTACGTACCTAGCGTTCTACTACCAGGATGGAAATGGGGCCCGCGGTGAGCACGGAAAGGGGGCGTACTGGCCGCTATTGGCCGGCATATCGCTCGACCTACCCGTGCTGGCGCTGATCGTGTTTGCTGTAGCCAACGCCATGGGCGAGCCGTTCTCACGCGACTATGATTACGTCTGGGAGTTCATCTTTGTCGCGTGCATGCTCGTGGCTGCGCTCTGCTTGTACATCGAGAACCAGGACAAACTACAAGGGGGCCGCAAGTACGCGTCCGTAAAGATGTTCAACTGGCTCACGCTGCGCGATGCCAACGTGCGCGGCCGGACGGGTATAAGTGTGTAGCCACGGCAACCGATGTTCGTGCCCGAATGCCCCGTCTGCCTGGAGACCATGGACCAGCCGCATGCGCTCCCGTGCATGCACAACGTGTGCGCCACGTGCGCCCCAAAGCTGGTGCACGGGAAGAAGACCCGCTGCCCGGAGTGCCGGCGGTGGTACTTTAGCCAATACCGGCCCAACTGCGCGCTAAGGGACGCGTACGAGACCATGCGCACAATGACGGCCAGTCCACCTCCCCGCAAGCGGCGCTGGAAACTTTGGCACCGGAACGGCACTCGTGTGTCGCCTGCTGACTAGAAACGCATGTCTATGTACCTGCCCCTCGACAGCGCCAGTATCACTGCGTTTATACCTTGCAGCACCTCGGTGCGCTCAAGAGGTGCGTCCGTTGTCGCTCGTACGGCGTGCGATTGAAGCCATGGCAGGATCTCGCGGTTAAACTTGGCATTGCACAGGCGAGCATACGGAATTCGCAGCGCGGTCAGGTATTTGAGCTGCAACTGGCGACGGTGGCCGGTGTACACGCCAAGCCCTACGTGCTGTAGCTGTTTATCTGTGCTCTGCATCGCACATGCACATAGCTCATAAGTACACACAATACTGTTATTTATTAAACCTCTGCACGCATGCGTGCCCCCTGGTGTCTCCTCATACCATGGATAATGCCCACGGTGTCGGGCGTACTGTCACTCACCCATGGGCGGCACGTAGCCAACATGCACCGGCGCAGCGAGGCTGGGCACCCATGTAATATCATGCACGGGCGCAGCGAGGCAGGGTTTGTCAGGCGGGGCAGGCGGCTCTTGCTTGAGGTCCTAAAGCGCCTGCGGTACCTTGATCGCACAGGGCCCTAGATGCGCCTACTCCGGGTGCTGCACAGAGACCCCAGCGCCTCTCCACCGGCCGCTGCTGCACGTGTAATGAAACGCATAGCCAGGCGGCATGGCGCACACGCGGGCAAGTGCGTCGTGGATGCGCAAGGACAGGATGTCAAGGACGGAGTTGGTTGCACGGCCCAGGTTGCAGTGCACCGCCGCGCCCAGCAGCTCAAGGTGGACCTGCGCGATCACTGGCAGGTATAGATCAATGTCGTTCTTGCGAACGGTCAGCACGGCGTTGTCGTAGATCCCATCGGCACTGGCACGCGCCAGCCCATTCAGCGCGGCCAGGTGGTACGTGCTCTGCATGGTGGTGCATGGGATCTCCATGATAATAAATATTTAAATTTAAATGCCATCACACGAACGGGACAGCCGCCCTTCCGCGCTTGCGGCGGCTGCTAGGCTGGTCGCTATCGTTGTGGTATATGAAATCATTTACATTGCCGTACGCCGCGTCACGGGCTAATCGATAGGTGGGTAGTATATGTATCAAACGATTACTGCTTTAGCAGGCAATCAGATCACGCTTGGCCCGCGTGAATACACCAAAGTAGAGCTGCCATGTCAACAGCGTCTTGGAAAGAATGCTCAGGGTGCAATAGACGCGCTCGGACTTGTAAGAAATGTCGCCTTCGCCGTGATTGCGAAGGTAGTATACCATGACAAGCGCAAAACTAGCAAAGGTGGCTACCAGTGACCAAATTAGATACTTGACCCATTCGGGGGGACCGGGGTTGCTGTGCGCAACTGACCAAAAAAACCCGTAGTACATAGTAACCCACGGGGGTAAAAACGTGAAGGTACCTGCAAAAAAGAACTGCCACTTTTCCAGAAACGTGGCTATACGGGCTTTTCGCTCTTTCGAAACACAGGGTAAGTAACATGTCGACGCTTGCTCCTCGTCATCAGAATCTGTTTTACCTTTAGCTTTGTTAATGGATGGGTGGCGGTACAAGTATATTTGTAGTTCCGTTTCAGCTTTCTTGACCAAATCGGTCTGGTGCAAGTACTGCTCTGTGGCGTGACCGAACACCTGTGTTGCGCCCATCAGTACTGCTGCCATGCTTAGTAGCCACACGTCAGTGTACCCAAACATGACCAGCAAAACCACCTGCATAATGCTGGCGCTGCACGAGTACTCTAGCCACCTTATCGGGTTCATCTTTTTGTCCAAAAGAGCGTAGTACGTCTTTTTGTACCTAAGGGCCCATGCGTGCGCAAACACAGCCATACCGTGGAACACGCAAATTAGCACCTCTAATGGTATGCGCGCCACCTTGTCGATTTGAGTAAATATCTGGCACTGTACATCACGGCACGACATGCCAGTTTGATTAGCGTGCACCGGAACCCACGTAGTATGCGGCGTGGTAGTACATACTGTCCATTCTGGGTTTCCATGTACGAGGATGACTAAGGCAACCGCACTTACTAAATGCACTAACAATGATATTTGGTTGTACTTGTCAACTGTCTTTTGCCACATACTCCAATTTATGCCTTTTTGATCGCCTTCTTTGCGGTTTAGGTTATCTTGTACTCGCGTGTACCACCTGTACATACATAGAGGAGCTAGCAAGCCTGCGCCAAGGTTGAGAACGATAGCAACAAGACTAATAAACAAGCAAAACGCGAAAGCAGGCCATAGTACAGCAACACCTGTTGCACATATAGCCACTGCAATGCAAATGCCCAAAACAACGTTGCCCCTGTACAGCACAGCGTACGCAATGTAGGTCGACAGAATGCCGGCTACTGTAAACGTAAAGCCCCAAACCTTACGTTTATAGGACCGGTCAGATTCCGTTATTTGTTTGTCAGCAACAACGCTAGGAAATGGCAAGGTGCCTTTGCTAAACACCATTTTGCATAACGCTATCAGCCACACTATCCTGAATGCAGTGACGACCACGTACATGCCACCGCCATAGCTATAGCTGTTTAAATTTGCCCAAATGCCCCATACAACAACATCAATTGCTAGTGAAAATATAATCCAGGCAAATATCCATTGGTCAACTGGTAAAAGTGCTTTCCACCACTGCCAGAATCTTTGTTTTGCCGTGAGGACGTCGTGCTTGGGATTACGTGCCTCAGAAGGGACTTGTGGAAGTTTAGCATACATATGAGCAGGTTGGCGCCTGCGCAATGGTAATTCTACAATTGAGACGACGGTGCCTTCGTTGTGTAAATTGCCGAGCGTTTTTGCAGTGTTCTCGTTTGTTACTGGTGCGGAGCCGTACAGGTGCAGCGATACGACTGTTGAGGCTGCAGCAAACCAATGCAGTAGCCACATTGCCAGTGCTGGAACTTGGTACACCCACTCACGTGCGTCATAGGCGTCTTGTATGCCGCCACCCATTAGCAGGGCAGGGTCTTCTGCCATGCCAAACGACACTAACGATTCAACAGGTAAACGAACGTGCACGTCGCCGGTCACATTGACATCGGGCGCACTGTACGTGGTCCACATAGGCAAAATGGCGAATGGCTCAATGTGGCCTGACGTGCAGTTGTCTTCGGGGTGCGTAATTCCATTTATAGTAATGCTGCCAAATTCACCAGATGGCTTAAACACGCGTGACACACTTATGGCCTCTACCGTGCCGCTGCCAGGCGTAAACGTACAATTGCCTTTTACTCGATAGGATTTAGAATGTGCGGGATCCACTATGACCTTTCTACGGCAATCAGTCGCACCTTGCTGGCTATGCGACAATACTAGGTAGACAAACAGATGCATACATACCGGCGCATCTAACCTTATATAATACAACGATAACCGACGCTAATGCCCCATCCTTGTGCAGTACCGCATCTGCTGCAGCGTAAAGCGGCCGTACACCGTGCTGCCCTGCCTCATTACGAAGCGCAAGGGCATGTATCCGCAGATTGTGCGCATGTCGATGGCCACGGGCACCATGGGCAGCGAGAGCGCCCACTCACAGCAGTTGATTCCCCCCAGCCAGCAGGCCGTCTCGCCTGGCTCCAGCTCGATGGTGACGCGCGGGTGGCGGCCCTCCCACTCGCACGATACCGAGCACATCCACATGTACCCGCGAAACCACCATGGCACCGGTCGGCGCTGGGGCATCTCGATGTCTAGATGCAGCGGTGCGGAGCTGTCAAAGCCTTTGAAGACACCTTCCATCGATATCAGCACGCCGTTCCCCGCATGGACGTGGGTCTTGCCTGTGAAGTTGGACAGCTCCTTATGACAGCACGTGGGGACATGAGCCGGCATCTGTAATCGGGGGGCGGGTATGCCGCCTACCAGGCGCGATACAAGGGAATTTAAAGAAGTGCGGGTAGTAGTCGCTAGTCACCAGCCTGCCCACGTCAAACCTCTCCCCGCATTCGAGGCACGCTGCGACGGTCGGTGCCACCTGCGTGCACGGACACCACAGCTTGATTCCTCGCAGCATGAGTATATACGGTATATAGCGCGGGCATAGCTAGAGGCAGACGCACAGCGCCGCGCACTCGGGGCACTTGGTGCGGTGCTCATACGGGCCATGGCCGCTAGGGCAGAACGACTTGCCCTCGAGGGCGTCAAGCGTAGCGGTCACGGTCGGGTGGTCGGATCCGGCACCGGCCTGCGCGCGCAGGATATCCCTGCACATCGCGTCGGTGTCGTCGTCCATGGACCCAGGGTGGTCGACGACCTTGCAGAAGAAGACCTCGACCACGACACCGTCAATGTCTTGTTCCGCCATGTCCGGCTCCGCGACGGCGGCACCGATGTTCGTCTCGGAGCACGTCACCTTGGCAGCGCACAGGCTACGGTACACGGGCGCCCCCGGGAAGTGAGGAACTGCGCCGAGCCCCCGCGGCGGCCCCTTGCGGTACAGCGTGACCGTCATGATGACGTCGTTGCGCGCAGTATCGATGTCCGCCCCGAGAGGCCCAAACTCCGCGCCGACGGTGACCATGTCGCTGGCGACACCTGGCTTGAACGCAAAGGCCTTCATCTGGCCGTCGCGGTGGCCCATGGCCAGCAGGCCACCGCCCTCGCGGATGCCGACGTCGGTCCACTGGCCCGACGGCGTGAAGGCGTAGGTTGTCATCTTGACGCCGTGGTAGCTACGCGTCCGGAGCTTGACCTCCGCCGCGTCGCTGTAGACGAGGCAGGCCTTGAACTTGACCGTGGCCATCCGCGGGATCCGCGTGACCTTGATCACGTCCAGCAGGTAGTCCTGCAGGCTCTGGCCGTCGTACAGCATGATGTGGACCAGCGGCATCTGCGCAGCGATCTTGGCCGACTCCAACGTGGGCTCCATCTCGATGAAGGCGCCCGCAGGATTGCTGAGCAGGGTGGTGTCGCAGGAGCCGATGGCGCTGAAGACCTTGCCAGCGAGCCGATCGGGGTCGGCCACATCCGTCCACGCCGTCTGAACGGCACGGTGGCCGTGCTTGGCGGCGCGCGCGCTGATGCGCGCGATCAGATCCAGGTCGGCGAGGCCACTCGTTTCTTGGAGCAAGCGCGCAAGCTGCGGGCGCATGTGCGGAGCGCAGGTCTCCATCCAGGAGCGGAGCGCGGCGACGGCATCATGGGAGGTCGACATCGGAACTAAAATAATGAATAAGCTTTAAATTTAAATCTAGAATGATGTCCGCCCTGCCGCTTGAGATCGAAATGGTGATACGCCAGCAGGTGCACGAAATGTGCATGTCGGAAGTTATGCGCGAGCTGGTGCGCCGCGCGTACCCTGCATACCCCGCTTGCCCATGTATCATGATCAACCGAGAGGAGTGGGCGGAGATCATTCAACTCACGTGCCGGCAGCGCGGCATTCGTTTCCACCGTCGGAACATGGTGGATCACGTACCGGGCTCGCTGATCCACGCGCGGCATGCGGCGCATCTTTCACGGCTAATGGCAGAGGAAGCGGCCGGTGCACCGAACGACGGGTCGGAGCCGCCGCTGCCTTAGTGTCCTGGAGTAAAGCCTGGTTCATATTATAACTACTAAATGACCTTACGCCGCGGTGTATGTGCCGCTGCCGCACCGCCTGCACTATTTTCCCAGCAGGTGCTTGCACTGCATCCGATTACCGGGTGTTGGCACCGTGCAGCGACAGCGCCAGGGCACGTCGTTGGGGACGACATCGTGCTTGCTTGCTTTGATCATGTCCGCGACCCACTAGAATTTAAACCGCATGTACAGCTGCAACCGAGCGGCGCCCAGCAGGAGCATGAGCACTCGTGGACGGAAGGCGCGGGCGGGAGCTGCCTTGTGGGGGCGTGTGTCGAGATACTGGAATCACCTGGCAGCTGGCACCGAGCCACCGTATTGGGGCTTTACCACGGTGCCGGAGGGCAGGCTGAAGATCATGGGCAAGCCATACACCAGCTCAAGTACGACGACGACGACACAGTGCACTTGCACCACATGCAGAGCGAGACTTTCCGCGTGATCCGCTTGCAGCACTTCTTTCCTGCAAGCTCGCGGCGCTTGGTGCACTCGGGCGAGCCCCCCGACTGCGTGGTGCCGCGGCCGCTGCCGATCGACATCCGCAGCTATCAGCACGACCCGCGGTTCCACACGATCAACGGCGCTTTTCCGGGGTTGGAGGCCGTGCACCGCGACCCGTGGGTCTTCCTCGTGCACGACATATTCACCGACGCCGAGTGCGACGCGCTGGTGGACAAGGTGCGACCGCACCTCAAGCCATCGCACATGGGCGGCGGCCTGCGTCCCGACGTGCGCAAAAGCAACCACATACGCTGCTTCTTTGAGGAGACGGCGGGCGTGCAGCGCCGGCTGTCCGCGCTGCTCAACCTGCCGACGGCGAACTTTGAGGGCCTAAAGGTCATCAAGTACCATGAGGGCGAGTACTTTAAGATCCACAATGACGGCTTTCGCAATACGTTTGACCCGGAGACGGGGAGGTCTCTTTGGGAATGCGTGCCCGGCAACTACCCAAACCGCGTCGTCACGCTCGTGGCGTACCTGAACGACGTGCGGCACGGCGGAGGCACGTACTTCAACCATCTTGAGCTCGAGGTGCGGCCGCGCAAGGGCATGGGGCTGCTGTTCATGCCCAGCTTCGCGCCGACCTCGCCCGAGACGCCGGGCGAGCAGTACCCGGTGCTCAAGCACGAAGGGCGTATGTGCATCGACGAGAAGTGGATCTGCAACCAGTGGGGCTGGGGCTGCGAGTACATCGAGAGTCTGGACCCCAAGTCTGGGTTTCCGCCTGCGCGATTGTCGGCAACGAGCATCTGATCGCGGTTGGCAGTTGCCCATCACAGTGTCGCCGTGCGCGCTCCATTGCGCACTGGCTGCATTTGTGTCGTCCACAGCCCCGTTGCGCGCATGCTGTCTTTGACACATTCGCCGCATGCCCAGCGGTGGCCGCCCAGGTCCATAAACGTATCTAAGGTACACGTGCCGATCGGGCAAAACTTGCTATAGCAAAACCAGGCTTTGAACACCCCACAGCGCAAGCACTTCAACTCTGTTTCATCGTCCGCGTCCGGCCACCTGCTACTCGGACGATGCGGCCAATGTGCCACATCCATTATTAAATGCTGTGTACCAGTTCCTGATCATGCAAGTCTTTCACCACACCACGTCTCGCCACGACGGCAGCGTCACCTTGTACGGCCGCGATAGCCAGGGCACGGCCGTCGTGTGCATCATGCCGCGCTTTCGCACCATCTGGGTCCGCGAAGCATGGGGCCGGCGGCCCCCGCGGTGCACCTGCACCTCCGTCACAGGGCGCGGATTGCTGGCGGACGATCCCCACACGCAGTTCAACTCGTTTGCGTTTGCCGGAAGGACGCCCAAGAAGGACACGGCGGAGAGCGGCTGGTACAACCGCCGCTTGGGCAAGGTCGAGGCGTTCTACGCGCGCGAGGGCATCCCCCCGGGCACGTGGTTCACGCAGAAAAGCTTTAGCGGTGGCGACGAGGAGCTGCGCCGGTGCGCCGACCTGCACAACGAGACATGGGCACCGTTCACGCTGCTGGTGTTTGACATGGAGTGCCTGCCCAATGCCGCCGGAGGGTTCCCGCGCGCGCGCTGCGACCCTATTATCCAGATCTCCGTCGTGCTGGACCGCAACATGCTGGTAGGTGCTCGCGCGCAGTGCCACCTGTTTACATGGCGGGACACGGCCAGCACGCTGCCGCAGATCGACGAGTACGATCCCAGCGACTGCTGCGTGCACGTGTCCCCGAGCGAGACAGCCATGCTGATTGACTTTATCGCGTTTGTGCACCAGTCGGACCCGGACGTGCTGTCCGGATGGAACATCAACGGGTTCGACCTGCCGTACCTGTTTGAGCGCTGCCAGGCCATTTTATGCACCCCCTGCACCATCGGCCGCGGCGGCACCGTTGCGCGCGCCCGTGAGCTACGGAACGGCGGCACGGCCATTGACGTGCCCGGCCGCATCGTGGCCGACATGCTGGGGATGTGGCGCGCGCAGCACAGCGAACGCAGCTACAAGCTGGGCGAGGTTTCGGCACGCCACTTGGGTGCCACCAAGGCCCCTGTGGGCTACGACGACATGCGGCGCCTGTGGAACGACCGCACGGGGCGCAGCAAGATGGCCACGTACTGCCTGAAGGACTCCTGGCTGGTCTGGCAGCTGGGCGTCACGCGCAGCGTCTGGATGAATGCCGTACAGATGAGCAAGGTGACCTTTGTGCCGCTGGACCGCATCATCAATGGTGGGCAGCAGATTCGCGTTTTTACGCTGCTGACCCACTACGCCGCCAAGCTGATGGTGTTTATACCAGACGACGTGCCCGCGTGCGACGCCGGCTACAAAGGCGCGCTCGTGCTGGACCCGCTCCCGGGCCTGTACCGCGACTGCGTTGTCACACTGGATTTTGCCTCGCTGTACCCGTCCATCATGATGGCCTTCAACATGTGCTACACAACGCAGCGCACGGTCATCACACCGTACGAGATGGCCCGCAGCTTTCGTGTGCCCGAGCTAGTGGCGGAATGCCTGCTGGGGTTCACGGGGCACGCACGGCCGCTGATGGGCGCCGTGCTGGCCGATGCGCGCGTCTACCACCGCTGCGGCGACACGTCGTTTCGCCGCGAGCCCAAGGGTATCCTTCCCACGATCCTGGCGGCGCTGCTGGGCCGGCGCAAGGACGCGAAGCGCAGAATGGCGCAGGCGGAGCCCGGGCTGCAGAGGGCCATTGCCAACGGCCAGCAGCTGGCGCTCAAGCTGGTGGCTAACTCCATCTACGGCTTCACGGGTGCCGCCGAGGTCGGCATGCTGCCGCAGCCGCAGATCGCATCGGCCGTGACGTACATGGGCCGCCAGCTGACCATGGGCACCAAGGCACTGTGCGATGCGCAGGAAGGGGTCACGTGCGTGTACGGGGACACGGACAGCGTCTTCCTGCACCTGGAGGGCGTGACCGACATTGCCGAGGCCTCCGCGCGCGCCGAGCAGCTGGCGGCCATGGTTGACGCGCTCATTCCCAAGCCCAATCGGCTGGAGTTCGAGAAGGTATACCGCCCGCTGCTGCTCAAGGGCAAGAAGCGCTACTGCGGCAGGATGTACGAGGAGGGACGGGGTGACGGCGAAATGGACACGAAGGGGCTGGAGATGAAACGCCGGGACAATTTCCCGATGCTGCCCGATACACAGCGCAGGGCGATGGAGGCGCTGGTGATGCACGACGACCCGGCGGGCGCTGACCGCATTACACGCGATGCCCTTGTGCTGCTGGCAACCTCGGTGCACACCGACCTGGCGCCGTTTACCATTGCCAAGGAGCTGACGAAGCCGCCCCAGGACTACGCCGTGGCGCCACCGCACGTCAGGGTGGCGCTGCGCATGCGGCCCGTGCCCCCCGTGCGGCACAGGGTACCCTACGTGGTCACCAGAGGCAGGGGCGGCGTTGGCGACCGCGCGGTGCACCCAGACGACTTCGACCCCAAGTGCCACGAGCTAGACACGGACTGGTACGCGCAGCAAGTTGGCAACGCCATGCGGCGCGTGCTGGAGCTGAGCAGCGAGGACGTGGAGGCTGTCTTTGCTCCCGTGGCGGGTGCGGTGATGGCAACAGGGCAGTCGGGCATACTCAAGCTGCTGGGGGCGCCCGAGTCGCTCGTGTGGCGCAAGACCGCCAGGCCGGCGCCCAGCGCGCCCCCCGCCAAGCGCCAGAAGCAGATGGACCTGAACAAGTGGTTCTAATCGCCGTCATCCGCACCGCCACTCGCCGTCCACGCACGCAGGAAACATCCCCTGGTAGCAGCCGCAGAACGGCCCTGCGCAACGGCACACGTACGGCTGGAACTTGGCAGGTAGAGCAGGGCAGGGACAGCGTGGCACCTGCCCGTAGCAGGCCAGGTACGCGCTGCCGAGACATCGGACAAGAGAAGGCATAATGGTGGTTTATGGATTAATACTTTAAGGCAAATGCCCCCTGCCTATAGCCCATGCCGCCTATGCCATCCATCGTTGGCATGCTATGCCCGGCGCGCATGTGATTTGATACGGCTTGAGGATTGCCTGTACGCCCAGTTGCAGGCAATGGAGGGATCGGCGTCGGTGGTGAACGCGCCAACTGCCTGTTGCGCGAAACCGTGCAAGATTGGTGTGCCTGTTCTAGCAGTAGCCCTAATTCTCCTGCTAAACCTTTGTCTTCCAATTCGCGGATACTATTGTCTAAAAATCGTGCTATTTCCTTAGAGCTGTGAACGCCTGTTGGTAATGGAGGCAGCTGTCGTTGATGCTTGTAGTAGAATGTCGTGTATATACCATCAGGATCATATGTATCCTTGCCAGCCGCGGCGCGCAACGCGGCGGGGCGGAGGCCCGCGTCTTCCAGAAAAGCTTTACTTGCATCGGTAATATTGGTGCCAAAACTCGCGAAAATTCCAAGTACCTGGGTGTACAGGTCGTCCTCCAACTGTTTAAACTTACGCTGCAAATCATCATCAACGCTGCCCAGATCGCCCCGAACGGTTTCTAAGTCGGCGTGTATGCGATTGCTTGCATCCAGTATTATTTGAGTACTTTCATAAACACCTTCTTGCATACCCTCAACACCTTCTTTCATACCCTCCACGCGTGTAACACTTTCAGCGGCATCGCGTGCCAATTGCTCAACTTGCTTGTGACGAACGCCGGCGTGCTTAAGCTCACCTACCAACGTGTCCAACCTGGCGTCCAAGTTGTCGAGTCGGGTACGTGTTTTGTCATCAGTCTCTACCGCCTTATCCTGCAGGGACTTTATAGCTGCACGGGCGGCTATTAAAGCTAAAAGGATTGTCCGTTTTTTCCCGCCGCTGCTGCCTTTGCCGAATAGTTTACCCTCTCGCTTATCTAGTATATGCGTCAGTTTGCTTATCGGTATGTCCATGTCAGCCCCCACCAATGTGACACTATATACCCAATAAAATATCAATGTCACCCTGGGCCTTCCCCACGTCCACGTGTGAGGCACCCATCGACGATTTTCCGCGCCAGCCGTGGTCGGCGCTGGTCAACGTGCTCATCATAGCCATGCTGCTGCGCCGCAAGCGTACCCCTCTGGTCCTGAGCATCGTACTGTTTGAGCTGGTGCACCTGTGGTCGCACTCCATCTACCGCCCGGGGCTTGCGGTCCTCCAGCACTTTGCCGTGTACCCCGTGCTTCACTACTACGCGCGGCCGGGACGCTGGACCCGCCACGCCAAGCTGGCCGACTGCCTCGTGGTTGCGTTTGTGGGCGGAATCTGGCAGGTATACAGCAGCGTCTTTCTGCTGCTCACGCACAACGTGCAGGACCGGCGCGTCAAGCTGGGGGTGCTCGTTGGGGCTCTGCTGCTGGGCAACGAGGTGGCGAACTGCGTGCACATGCTGGAGCACGCGAACCTGCCATACCACGTTGCAGTGGATCTGGCGCTCATGTACGTCTTCCACTGCGCAACCGAGTCCAGCATCCGGCGCGAATAGACCTTTATTATTACGCCGCCGCCAGCAAGAACAGCACTACCACTCCCAGGACCAGCAGCACGGGGACGTCATTGGACAGCAGCTCGAGCATGCGATACTGCAGCCGCATGTACGGTGCCACACAAACACGGCGAATCACGGACATCTGCTTCCACGGGCCACTTCCTTTCATCAACTCCTAGTCGCTACAGTTCTACCCCGTCCAGCGCGTGCGCCACGACGTCCCTGCACCACTTCATGTCGTATTTGCCTCCTAGCTCGTGCATCACCCACTCCTGTACAGCGTTCGCGTCCATGCCGGAACGCACGACGACCTGCTGCACGTAGTAGAACAGGCGTCGCTCGCCATCTGCCTCATCCGGAAAAGCATCGCGGACACACTCGCGGTACGCGTCGGGGTCGCCAAACACCCGGACGCGCTCCAGTTGCAGCTCGTGCCGCCACCAGTACGGTCCATCTTTGCGCGTCTTCGCGTCCCAGTCCCAGTACGGCATGGGGGAAATACCCAGCGGGTCACAGAAATCTTGGTACTGCGTGTCCCCATAGTAGGCAATGTACCGATCCGCCGGCGGCCGCGGGATACGCAGGCGCGGACGCGGCGCTGCCATGGCAAATGCGTAAAACAGAGACGAGTGTGTATTTGAATTTAAACCCTAAGTCGCTACTTTTCACAGTTGTGTCGCATAATTCGCATAATTGTTCCGAGGACTGCACTACGATGGACAAGATCAACGCCGGCTATGTACTGATCCGCGACGCGGACACCATGCCTGCCGCGGGAAAGCCACCGCTGTCTCCACCGAAGCCTGTGGGACTTGGCAAGCAGCCCCCTCTGGTTCGCTCCATCACTATCCTTGACGACCAGTGGCACGAGATCATGGGCGGCTCGTGGCTAGGCTCGCCGGAGGACCGCGTGCGCCGCGAGGCCAGCAAGCAGCGCAAGTAAACATAGGCTGGTTCAATAGGCGTGTGCAAGGCCAGTGCTTTAATTATAATTACACACCTGCCACCATATCGGCAATTTCTGCCATCCTGGAGCACTTGACAAGTTTGTCCAGCTGGTCCCACGCCGCCCGCACGATAAACGGCCGCGTTCCCGCCCAGCTCTTGCCCAGATCGTACGCCGCCCAGAAGTCCTGCCTGGCAAGCTCTCGAATGCACATGCACGCATGTCGCGTGTTGCACATGATATCGCAGAACGTAGCCAGCTCGACCAGCGGTGCGGCAGCCGGCAGGACGTCTTCGTACAGCATGTCGCGGAACGCCTCAAGCGTGGCCGTGGTACACTCGCGAGCAATCGTCTTCAGCACCGGCACGCGCGACTCCTGCGCTTTGAAGTAGAGGCAGTGCCGCACCAGGTGTGCCGTCAGCACCGTGCAGTCGCCGTCGCTGCACACAAATCGGGTCACGCCCGCGTGGGCCTCGCCGAATGACCCGCACGGCGGCCACAGCGACAGCGTCGTTCTTCCAATCGAGAGTTCCTGCACGTACACTAGTCGCGTGTCCACGCTAAAGTACTTGTAGACGTTCGCCAGCAGCCTCCCGCCGTTCACCGGCGGCGTGCCGTACTTGGAAAGGTACACCAGCAAATGCTGCTCGTTGCGCACATGCGTGTCAATCCACAAGTCCTCCAGCAGTGCATGCGGCAGCGGCCTGTCGTCGGCAATAAGTGGCACGAGGACGGAGTTGTCCATCGCCTCGTCGGGCCAACGCCCTGCAATGCTGGCAAGCAGGTCGAGGCCGGTGATGGTCAACTGCGACGTCATGAGCTGTCCGGCTACATGCATGGCCTTCTCCACGTCGTGAATCCAGTCGCCGTCTGTCTCGGCCAGCAGCAGAAGGGCGGCCGGGCAGTCCGGCGCCAGTGCACAAATGTCACGGAAGTGCGATTGGCACGTGCGCGCCGGCTGCGCAGCCGCCAATGAGGCCGCGCGGCACCTTGTGGACCACGGGTATTCCGGGCCGCAGCAGTCCAGGAACACGGTAAATGCGTCCTCGTCCAGGGCATGCGAATTGACGTGCGGCAGTACAATGCCCATGATACGCATCGCCACCACTGCATCGTCAGGAACAAATTTGGTAGCGCTGGCGCACACGTGAAGCACGCGGCGAGCCTCCGTCTGTCCCACAATGTGGTCGGCGTACTTTAGCAGCAGAGCAAGCGTGCCCCGATTGCAGTGCCCCCCGCGCGTGCACATCTTGGCAACAATGCTGGCATAGCGCGGGTGCACCGGCAGAACAAGCAGTGCCTGCACGCACCGCTCGTCTGCGCTATGGTACCAGTACTGCGCAACCACAAACGTGGTGTCAAGGTCCCCAGCGTCTGCGCCCGCGGCGTCGAGCTGCGCCAATGTAGCCTCGAAGTCGGCTTCCAAGTAGGGCGGCATTTGATTTATGATTTAAATTTAAATGTATTTTATGCCATTTTTGTTTGATGTCGACGTACAATCCAAGTACCAAGCACCTGTGCATTAGCAGGGCCAGGGGCATCCGCCGGAGCATTGCGCGCAGCGATCAGGTGCTGCAGTCGTGGCACCAGGGTACGGTGCAGTCTGGCTTTGCAGACACTTTTCCGGTGCTTGTCCGCTACCGTACCAACAGCGAGTTCCCGATACTGTTTAAGCCGATCCAGCGGATTCATTGCGCGGAGTTCGACGAGTTCTTTGGCTTTCATGCAGGAGACTATGATCACGCACGGGTGGTTGCGGTGGACCCCGCCTCGGTCACGTGCGTCCCGAACAGCATGTCCGGCCAGACGACCGAGAACGAGTAGTTGCAGTGGGGATTGCGGTGGTGCATACGATGATGGGCGTGCTGCGAGTTGCTTGCGTCGATGTGCGCCAGCAAGTGCGTGATCTCGTACTTGAATGCGGCGAGCGCCCACCAGGGCTGATCCGCCACGAGCAGCACGGAAATGATGCTCCACGCTACCGCATCACCGGCGTACGAGTGGTACGTCCCGCTCCCGTAGTTCTTATGGTGCGCTACGTGGTACGGCAGCCGGATGTCATGGGCGAAGCGGTGCAGCCAGTACTCCGCTAGCGGCTGCACGACAAACAAGGACATGAGCAGCTTGACAGTAAACCACAGCATCGTGTGCGAACAGGGTTCCCGTGTTTTATAAATAGGCTTTTACATTTTAGATTTATCTACCTGCGCTGCTGCGCCGGTCATGCTGCGGTGTCCGAGTTGGTCAAAGGAGCGGGGCTTAAGATCCCGTGCATTCGTGCTTCGCGGGTTCGAACCCCGCCCGCAGCATCTACAGGTCCGTGCCGCCCTGGTTAAAAAACACGGGCAGGCAGGCCATTTTTTTGCGCCTCAGGCGCTGGCGCGCGGCGTAGCGCACGTACAGCAGCTGCATGACAGCACCGCCTACAACTGCCACCAGCAGCGTGCGTGCGGGGCTGCGCGTCTGCTGCCACGAAAACAACACGCTCACGACGAAGAAGGTCGCTGTACCAATGATCTGCAATCCCAGCGTGGCCACCCCAATGACGACATTGCGCGGGTTTGGCATGGGGGCGTTTATTTTTGGCTAGAATTGTATGTCCAGGTACCCTCCTGCCGGCCGGCACAGATCACCGCCCTGCGGGTTAGCGCCCTGCGGGTTAGCGCCCTGCGGCTTATCGTCATGCGGCTTAGCGCCCTGCGGGCCGCCTTCTCCTTGGGGATGGATGAGCGCTGCTTGCGCTATTTGAGCCTCCGTGTCCTTTTCAATATTATCTAGCCTGCCTATCCCGTATGGCGCGAATACAAATAGACACAGCATGCACAAGAGCGAGATGTAACCACCTTCATCGTGTTTGATGTGCGGGGCAAGCTCTACAACGGACGTGTACAGAATGACACCCATCACGAACCCTGGAAAGATCTTTGTGTCGTAATCGTGTTTAAAAAAGCGTCTGCCAAGAGATAACTTGTCGCGCCATTCACGTTTCAGCCTTGGCCACAATAGCAAAAGCGTGCCAACAATGGCAAAATACAGGAGGGCAGGGAGACCAAGGCTAATAAACTTGTTGCAGCCCTTTCCGCCAGGAAGGTCATCATCCACACGGCAGCGTGCGCCCATGACGTACGACAGTGCAAAGTTGTCCACGCCGGTTGCAACCAGCATCTTGGGGCCGTCAATGATAAGAGCGTCCGTCCAAAAGTTCAGAACGAGGGACACTAGCAGGCTAGCAATACCATTGCCCGCGCCCACATTATCCGGCAGCCAGCACACCGTCACCGCCGCCAGGCACGCGCCGTAGTACCGCATAGAGAGTTCATCGACCTTCATCTGCTTTTTCTCGTTGTGCAGGGTCTCCCAGATCAGCATGCCGCACCCCAGCGATGCCATTATCGGCAGTGCCGCCTTGCCACTCACGTGCATACCCAGCTCCGCGGCTCCCCATGTCAGCAGTGTTATGCATAGTATGCCAATTTCCATGACCCGGGATACGAGTATCTTTGCAATCGCAGATATGCAGCCCGCCATATTCAGCTGCAGGGTGGTACCATATATAGACACCACCACACTTGCGAACCCGATGACCGTGCCTACTATCATCATGCAGAATGTTGTGTGCACCTTCAACTTGGGGGTCCCGCTGGTGTTGCTGACGGAACTGGCAAACCGCACCCCATTCGTCGAGTACAATCCCAAGAAATTTGCCGCCGCCACCGCGCGCATCATCAGCCCGCGCACGACCGCGCTGTGCTTCGCCTCGGGCAACATGGTGTGCACCGGCGCCAAAAACGAGGGGCTGGCGCGGCTGGCGGCGCTCAAGTACGTGTACGTGCTGCAAAGCTGTGGCTTTGACGTGACCTTCAACAACTTTAAAATCCAGAATCTTGTGGCAAGCACGGATGTCGGCGGGCTGCTTAAGCTAGACGAGATGGCGACGGCATACGGCGCGTGCTGCTCGTACGAGCCGGACATGTTCCCGGGCCTCGTCCTGAGGATCACGGAGCCCAAGGTCGTGTACCTGTGCTTCCGGTCCGGCAAGATCGTCATCACCGGCGCGCGCGACCGCGGCATGATTAGCTCTAGCTTTGCGTCCGTGTACGAGCAGATCCTCAAGCCCTTCATCGACTCGGAAACCACGGCCTCTAACTCGGCGCAGTACCGGCACGAGTGTATGCACCGCATGATACACCGCTACGAGAGCGGTGGGGTGTAGCGCGCTGGCACTACATAGTACCGGGGCGCAACAGTTGACATGCTGAACATCCTGGCGCTAGACGCGAAATTCGTCAACCACGCGCAGGGCCGCCAGTACCAGCAAATATATGAGACGTACCCCACCGTGCGCATCTGCCGCGACCTGATTCGAGAGTACGTGTTCGAGCGCCCGCTGATCGGCCTGAGCGACGCGGAGCAGCCCGTCTGGCGACTGCTGGGCATGGAGATGTTCGACCAGGCCATGGTGCTCGGATTCACCATCGTGCGCGCCAGGCCTGGCACCGTGCCCGCCGTCGTACCCTGGGAAATGTGCCGCGTGGCCATCAGCTACGACAAGGACTTCCGGCGCAACATGATTGTCTACCCTGCGCGCGTGGACGGCGGCGCGCCCGGCGTGCCCATGTCACACGTATACGTGCTGGACGTGTTTGGTTTCTCCCCCTCCATCCACGGCGAGATCAACTCGCTGATGCGGCCGCTGCGCTACAAGATTGACATGATAAGAGACCAGATGGACTGCGCCATTGCCGCCGACCGCGCGCGCGCAAGGCCCCCGTGCTTTACCGAAACGCACGACGACGCCACGGCGCCCAACCAAGAGGTGACCTATGACTACTACGCCGACGCCACCAGCGTGCAGCAGAGCAGCATGAACACCTACATGCGCAACCAGGGCGCGCTGGAGCAGCTGGAGGCGCAGCAGGAGAGCCTGCGCGTTGCCGGCGGAAACCGCCGAGATGGCCCCGACGAGCGCGAGAATGTCGCCGCGCACAACGTCAGCACGGCCGTGCGCAACGCCATTGACAGCATCACCCCCATGCCCATCGGGCAGCGCGTCGCCCGCGGGCCCGAGTGCCACGCGCCTGATGCGCTGGTCGAGCGCATGCGCTTCATCGAGCAGGAGGTGTTCGTGCTGCTTGGCGTGCCGCGGTCCTTCTGCATGCACGACATCACGGTGCGGCACGACGCTGGCATGCTGCACTGCACCATGACGCGCACCGTGCACAAGTGGCAGGATGGGCTGGGCGACGCCCTCAGCTTTGTCTACAATGTGCTGAACAACGGCCCGCCGAAGAAGCGCAAGCGCATCAACGTGCAGAAGATTGCCAAGGAGCGCAACCTCGTGCTCAGGTTTGAGCGCATGCCGCGCGTCAGCGTCCACGAGCTCACGTACGCCTACCAAAGCGGGGTTGTTACCTGGGACGCGTACAAACGGCAAATGTCAACCTTCTGCGGCTTTGCTCCCGCGGACACGACGACGGGCGGCGATCCGTGGTCCAAGGAAGACAAGCTGGCCCTGCTCGGGGTGAGCAAGTCCCCGGACACGGAGTTCTCCAAGGAGAAGAATGGGGCCGGGCTGTAGCGGTCATTAATTATGCGATGGGCGCGAACACTGATGCTCATCCTACTGACCAGTCTGCCACTGATCTGTGTCATCGCCGGCGCCGTGCTGGTATACTTCAACTACAATCACAACCGCTGCGAGGACCGCTGGTGGTGCGGGGATCCTGCGCCCGTTGCCGTTGGTTGGGCACTAGTGCTTGGCGGCCTGACCGCACGCGTGCTTATGTTCTGCGGCAGGTGCTGTATATCATAGTAGTAGCACATGGACCCCTCCGTGCTGTACGTCCACTACCTGGCGGCCGTGGCAGGCCTCCTGACATGGATGTGGCTCATGCACACGCGCGCACTGCCGTTCGAAGGTGCCATAGGCAGCGTGAACCTGGTGCTCGCAGCGTGGTTCTACCTGCTGGTCAGCCTGCCCATATGGGAGCTCGTCCATGGTCAGCACCATGACATCAGGTCGCACGACGGTATCTACGTGCTCACAGGACGCTATGCGGTGCTCAGCGTATGGGTCATCGGGTTTTGCGCGGCATGCTTTGTGCGGAACGACGAGTACACGCCCAGCGTCGTTATGCTGGCGGGTAGCGCGCTCCTGCTGGTCGTCATGACACCGGAGCTGCTCCCGGGGCTGCCGTGGTTCGAGCTGGCCTTCGGCGTGTACGTATGGGACCGGCTGTTGGAGGACAAATAATATTGGGTTTTGTAACTTTAAATTTAAATAAAAATCTTGACATCATTCATTTTCTTCTAGGTGCAAGCATGAGCAGCAACAAGCGCCAGCGGGTCGATGGTGCGGACCCCTACGACATGCAGGACGTCGCGGTCCCTGTGTGCGGCGGCGACTCTGTCTACCCTGTAGACGCGATTGGCATGACGATCCAGGACGACCCGTCGGCCAAGAAACGGACGGTGCTCGCCTACGACTACGAATGCGCCAAGTTCGTGCTGCAGGACGGCATCGAAGTCACGCATGGCCAGGCAACGTTAGGCCCGTGCATTCTGACGCGGCCCCGCGACGGCACCGTGTACGACGTGCCGCCACTGGGCCGCTACGCCACCACACCCATCTACGGCGACTGCCGGGTTCTGCACCTGTCGCCGCGCGCTGTGCAGGTGCTGACGGCGGCCCGCGTTGTCGCGCTACTGCCGACGATGCTGACAACCGTTGCGCACTACGCCCCCATCGCCATTGGCGTGGTGACCGTGGTGCTCCCGTGCGGTATGGCCTTCGTCATCCACGACGTGCGCGCCATCGGCGGTGCCATGGGCCTCGTCGATACACTGCTGGAGCTCATGGCGGGCAGCGGCATCGTCGTCACGGGTGTCCCCAACGTCTACGAAGTCACACTGGACAACGGCGCCCTGACCGCGCTGCGCTACGTGCGCTCGTGCGACACGCTTTGCCTCGAGATGACCGGCCCGATTGACACGGCACGGGCGGCCGCCGGCCACGCTGACGTCACGCTCAGCACGGCGATCCAGGTGCGCGAGCACCACCGCGTGTTCGGCCTGGCGCGCATGAGCCCATGGGTGCTGCCGTGCGAGCTGCCGCAGCTACTTGAGCGCTACGAAGTGGACGTGCAGGAGGTGCCGCCGTGCCTGGCACTTGTGCCACCCGGCTTTCGCACCAATGACCAGTGCATCGACATTGCGCGGACTCTGCCCACGTGCAGCGGTACCAAGACCGTCCCCGCTGACGTGCTCGTGTCCGGCCTGCGCTCGCTCGGCATCGCGCCCTGCTCCGACGGCAAGTACTGCACCTGGAACAAGGACAGCAGCACGACGGAGATTATGTGCCCGATCAACCTCAGGGCCGTGCAGGACGAGCTGGATGATGCGTTCTTTCTGTCGGCTGTGCTGGGTGACCACAACGTGCGCGATGCCGTGCCCCTGTGCCCCGAGACCCTGCTCATCGAGAGGTTTGGCAGCGCCTACGATACGCAGACAGGTATTTACACCTCGACCGTCTAACTGAATGGTGCGCCTGCGCGTGACCACGGGCATGAGCGTCTACCTCTACGAGCATCGCCTGGCCAGCGTCGCTAAGCGCAATCATCGGTTTAACGTACAAACACGCCACGACATGCACCGGGTGCTCCTGTCCCGCGAGAAAGCCAATTCGGTCTACTGGGTGCGCGTGGGCGCGATGAGCCGCGTGACCGGGTGCGTGACGCTGGTAGCGCCCAATGGGGACACGCTGACGGCGAAGCACACTGACATGTACCGAGCGTGAGCGCTAGCGCCCCCTGTGTATAAATACATGAACAATATCACACTTTACACGAGCAGTTGGCGCGCTACTGTCGCTCCCGTAGCTCAGTTGGCAGAGTGGCAGTCTTATGAGCTGCAGGTCGTGGGTTCGAGCCCCTCCGGGAGCATAGAGGCATAGGTGTCTCTATTTTTTTTTATTCATCATCGTCGTCGCTCCAATCGTCAAGGTGCAGGTCAACCGTCTTGTCGCTGTCGTAGTTGAGGCACATGGGGTCCGTGCCATTGGCGTCGCTATAGCCATCAGTATATATTTTGTCTTGAGCTTTCATTTGTTCATCCGAGACTAGCTGGCCGGCTTCTACAGCGCTTGAGTCTACCTCTGCCATATCTCTGCCATTGATTAGACCTGTTGTATATATTGCATTCCCTTGTGCATCATTCGTTCGTTTGATAACATAAAAATCAATGTCGGGACCAATTCCGTATTGTAATCCGTTTTTCCTCCGTCGCTCTCCAGGCAGTTTAAGGATCCTAGCAAACGTACCGGTTGGTAACCCCGTTGCCTTATTATATTCCTCCACCCAGTCATTTTTTACCAGTCCACTTACGCGCCCGTTTCTAGCTTTTCTCGCAGATCTTACCTCTCTTCTTATCGCAGACCCTGGACCAGGAGAAGGCGCGACCACAGGTACATCCCCGCCGCTGGAAGTATCAAGATGCTTAAATTGGCGGGGAGCATGGCGACGGACGACCAACTCGCTATCACTGCTCTCCTCGCTCTTATTTTCCCCCTCGCTACCCTCGCTACCCTCGCTACCCTCGCTACCCTCGCTGCCCTCGCTGCCCTCGCTCTCCTCGCTCTCCTCGTGCGCGCTGCCAAAACCTTGGATAGGCTTGCCCTGCACGTCCGTGCCGCTCAAACCGCCCCCGGCGCTTGGAACTTCTGCTGCTGCTGCTGCACCGGTGCTACCATCGCTGCTCGCGCTTGCACCGCCGCCCGTCGGATTCTCCATTTCGATGGACGAAGTATCTCTGTACATGCCTACCTGCGCGCCTGGTGACACGTTTCTTGCACCGCCGCCCGCAGTCACAGGGCGCTCGCCGCTATCGGCGCTCGCAACGCTTGCTCCACCTGCTCCGCTGGAAGAACCATGCGAGTCCTGTGAATATGAGTGGTCGAAGACATTACGCGGTATCCCACTGTCGTCGCTCTCGCCGCTCGCGCTGCCCCCGGCGCTTGCAGCAGTACCGCCACCACCGCCGCTTGCTGCGCTTGCTGCACTCCCGTCGCTTGCTCCCTCTGGAGAATCGAACAATCCACCCCTGATCGCTTGCCCGCTGGCTAATGCCGCTGCTTCTTTGCGGCGGGTTTCAGCCTGTTGTTCCGCTTTGGCCTTTTTTCCCCCAGCAGCCTCTTGTCTGCCTTTTCTACGGGCCGCTGTGTCAATACATGTCCGTATTGCGTCGCGTTTAGCTTGAGCTTCGCGGTCATCATCACGTATGCAGTCGAATAGTGCCGCGGCATATGTAAAGTCTAGTAAGGCAGCATCTGGGGTTTTGCTCAGCAGCGCTCGAACGGCGTTAATGTCACTGTGTTTACAGGCAAGCACGAGTGGTGTTTCGCCATCGACAGCAAGATTAATGTTGGCTTTACCTTCTAGAAGTGCCTTAATTGTGTTCGCAGCGGCATTGGGGCCGTGCCCTTCAGGCTCGGCCTCGCAGGCTAAATGAAGCGCGGTTTTTCCACCTACGGGCATCTGCACATTAACGGTTGCTATTGGAGCGTTCCTGTAGCTGGCATTCAACAAGGCTTTTACAGCAACGGTGTTATAACTCATGCTTGCATGCATTAGCGGGGTATACTCCGGCTTCATCCCCTCGACCCAAGCGGAGAGATCGACCACGAGCTGCAGGAACTGCGATACGTTCAGCTTGCCGTCCTTGTCGGCGTCGACCGCGTCGAAAGAGACGGTCACCAGCTGCGCCGGGAACTCGAAGAGCAGCGTGTTGATATCGAAGTTGGCGTGCAGCTGCTCGAGCGTCGCGAGCCCGGACGCCTCGTCCGCCGCGCGTGCGAAGCTTAGCTCGAGCGCAGCTTGGTCAGGAGGGTTGAATGTTCTAAGTTCAACGAAATGATCCAGTGACCCACGTCCTTGGAGTACGTGAACTATATGTTCACGCATTTGCACTTTTGTATCGTCTTTTTCTGCACATGCTCTCGCAAGCTCCTGGTAAAGTGCTTCTAATTCTAATTTGCCAGAACCGTTAGAACGGAGGTGCCTGCGATATCTTGCTACGTATCGATTAAGCTTCCAATTTTCAACGTTATGGGCATCTATCTGCTCAAGCAATGCTTCGGCTGGAATGTCATTGTATCCGTGCCAGCTCCCTAATTCTTCTTCCAGTTTACTGAGAGCTATGCCATCATCATCGTTGACGGCAACGCGAGCGGCAGCACTTTCAGCGGTTTCATCCGCCAGGGCGGCAAGCCGTTCCTGCTCAGTGCGTAGTTGTAGGTGCTCAGCGCGTCGTCGTAGGTTTGCTGCGGTACTTTCAGCAACAACTGGTGCTTGTAGTGCAGAGATCGTAGTGGAGGTCCTTCTCTTTCGACGTTGGTGTGCGTCGACCCGCGGGCTGCCGCCGCCACCACCGCCGCCACCACCGCCGCCACCGCCGCCGATTGGATGGTCGCGGCGGTACTCCCTGTGTTGGACGTCGTTTTTCTTGCGATAATGCTGGTTCATGTTAGCGTTGGTAGTAAAATATTCAGGGCAGGCGGGACACTTAAATTGCCGCTCGGCCGTCTGTTTCCTTTGGGATGCATGCCGTGCGGTCTTCCGCGCCTTAGTGTTTCCGGGGACGCTTGCCAGTGCAGGTGCCCCCGGAACGGCCCTGATGTCGGCGGCGGCAATGCTGGCCATTGCGTCGTCAGCCTCTATGGCACGGACGCGGCGGAGGACGCCGATGCGGGCGGTAGCGGCATCGGCGGCAGTATCGGCGGCGGCAATGCTGGCCATTGCGTCGTCAGCCTTTATGGCACGGACGCGGCGGTGGGCGGCGATGCGGGCGGTAGCGGCAATGGCGGCAGTATCGGCGGCAGCAATGCTGGCCACTGCGTCGGCAGCCTTTATGGCACGGACGCGGCGGGCGGCGATGCGGGCGGCAGCGGCATCAACGGCAGTATCGGAGCCGCCTGCTATGGGGGCTACGTCTGCTAGGTGGTCTACGTACGTTTTACCTACGTCGCCATGAATAGTTTTAGGTGCTTCATAGCTCCCCGTAACGCTCCCTCCACCTCGACCACGGTTAAGGGGGTAATACGACGGGCCGATGCCGCTACCGCCGGCGGCGGCGGCGCCGGCGGTAGCGGCATCGGCGCCACCGCTGTCGGCGTTGATGATCGCACGGTGTGCGGACGCAAAGCCATGGCTAGGGCTAGGGCTAGTCGTAACGCGCTTTTGCGCGCCGCCGCCGCTGCTGCCGCCGCCACCGCCGCCGCTGCCGCCTTGTGGGCGCGCGCTGCCGCGTGGACCGCCCCGGCCTCCGTTTCCGCGCGCTCGCAGCGCTGGCGCAGCGCTGTCAGCTCGCTCGCGTGCTGCTGCATGGCCGCCTGCGCGCGCGCCGCCTCGGCCGCTTGCGCCACTTGCGCCGCGTGCGCTGCCGCCGCCTCCACTGCCGCGGCCTCTGCTGTCTTTCCGCGCGTATGCATTCGCCGTCACCTTCTTTAATTGTGCATCAACTGCCGTCGTGGCCTCCGCCGTCTTATTGGCCTCCACCACCGCCTTCGCATCAGCTTCCGTCGCGGCCTTCTCCTGCCTGAGCAAAGACGCTAGGCCACTTAGCTCTACCGTAATGTCGTCGCCACCGCCGCCGCTGCCGCCAGCGGCTTCGTAAATGCGGATGAAAGTCTCGTGTTCTTGGTCTTCTATCCCGTGTAAGTGCCGCTGCATGTCGGTATCGGTGCTGAACATTTCAAGGCAGACGGGACACTTAGGGAGTTGCTTGGCCGGCTGTTTAGTTTTGGGTGTACGCGGTGGGGCCGGCTGCGCTATAAGGTGTCCAATGCCTCTTAACGGTGATTGAGAGCTGCGACGGGCTAACCGCGCCTGTGCCGCCACCACCGCCTTCGCATCAGCTTTCGTCGCGGCCTTCTCCTGCCCGATCAAAGACCCTAGGCCACTTAGCTCTACCGTAATGTCGTCGCCACCGCCGCCGCTGCCGCCCAGGACCTCATGCCGCGTTATGGGGGGCGGGGTGCCGCCCCACATGCTACCAGGGCCGGGGCTTCCACCGCCGGATCTAAGTCTCTCTTCGTATCGTTTGAGGCGTTCTTTTTCCTCGCGTTCTTCTTTCTCGCGTTTAGCAGCGCCATCTTTCGAAGCTTGAGACTGTGAAAGGGGGCGAGAACCAAGTCCAAAGACAACCTGCGCTTCCTCCGATGCCTTGAATCTCGCGGCTTCATCATCTAGCGCTCTCTGTTGTCTAAGCAGCCTGGTATAATGTTGCATTCTCTCGGCTGTCTCCAATGTGTGTACCAGGCCAGGTTTGTTGTATCCGTGTATCTTTTGCCTGTATTTCAAAACTTTCTTTGATTCGCCATGTATTTGTATCGGCGCCGATTTCTTGTGTTCCTCGGCGCGCTGAAGGTGCTGCACGGCCAGCCTTCTTTTTACATCCGCCTCGATGCGTTCCTTTTCTTCCTGCTCCTCCTGCCGCCGCCGGCGTCTCTGTTCTCTTAAGATTTTTGCCGAGGCAGCGGCCGCCCAGGCTTGTGCAGAGCCCACCTGTTTACCCTTTGGCAACGCACCGTCGTCGCCCGACGACGCCTCGCCCTCACCTTCCTGCTGTTGTTGCCGCGCCTCCTTCCTTTCCCTCCGTTGCTGCTGTCGCTGCGCTATACCCTCCCGCCTGCGCTGGTCCGCCGCCTTGTGCTCCTCCTGCTGCTGCACCAGCTGCGCCGCCTGCAGCCGTACCTTTACCCTGCGCGACTGCAGCTCTGCCTCCGTCAATCTTAATTGTTCCTGCAGCCTCTCGATCACATCAGCCGCCAGCGCCACGGCGTCCTTTACCTTCTGCGGATCCACCTGGTCCTCTGCGCCCTCTGCGCCCTGCGCGAGCACCGCCTCCGCCAGCGCCATGGCCTCCTCCGCCGCCTGCTGATCCGCCTGGGCCTTCTGCTGATCCGCCTGCCGCGAGGCACTCATGTCACGCGCCGTCTGGTCCGCTTCGGTCAAGGCACCCCGCGCCAACTCTCGCAATCGCAACTCGCTAGCCTGGGCCTGCTGCACCCGTGTACTCGCGCTCGACATCTGCTCTTCATGTCTTTTACTACGCCCAGCACTGGCTACTGCGCCAATGAAATTCCTCCTTCGTCTTTCCGCTAGGTTGCTTGCAAGGCGCTTAAATCTCCTAATTGATTCGTCACCAGCTATTTTGTCTTTTGCTACTTTTCGCATACGCGACGACAAGTCTCGATTCACCTGTTGCATTGCTACTCTTCGAATCTTCTGCCAGTTCCCAGCTGCTCTCCCTTGCTCTAAACTAGTAACTTTTAATTCTGCTTCTCCGAGAGCCGAATACGCCTTTTCCAAGTCCCGATCCTTTTTCGCTAGGTACGCTCTTAATTGGTCGTGCTGCCGCCCCCGAAGTTGGAGCTCTTCTCCAACCTTCGCAATTTCACTCTCGCTCACCGCCCGCATTTCCTCGAGGTGGCGGCGGAGTGCGTCACGTTCCCTTTCACAGGCCTTTAGTGCAGCTTCAGCCCGTTCTGCACGGGCAGCCGCTGCGGGCACACCGGGATGCGCGGCCGCCAGCCGCGCCTCTGCATCACGCAGTCGCGCGTTGCACTCGGCAAGATCAACGTCACCTTTGGCAAGAGCCTCTTGACGTATGGCGATTTCCCTCTCCAGGGCCCCGATCCGAAGCTCATGTGCCGTCGGGTTCGAGCTAGTGGTGTACAGCTTCGGGGGCTCCACCGTTTGCCGCGTGTGCGGATGTCGTGCAAAATCCCTCTGCATCAGCACCCGCCACTTCAACATCAGGTTCTCCAGCCTACGCAGCCCCGCCGGCTCGTTAGTAGGCGCAACGTGCGGGTTGTGAAACACCCACAGCTTTGTCGCGCCACGCTCCACGTCCGTGCTGATCGTGCGGCCGATCCCGTCGCACACGGGAGAAAAGCGTTGCGCTCCCGCTTGAATGTGGCAGCGCCAGTGGAAGACCAGCAAGTTGTGTGGTGTACTACTGTCCCGGCCGTCTACAAGGACCAGAATCTTTGCACCGGCAGCGTCCCAGTCGGCAATGGTGATTTCCTCCGGCAAGAACGCCACTTCGCTCATATCGCCCAGACGGCCCAGCAAAGTTATAGTAGGCACCGGCAGTTCAAATTTAAATTATAATTATGCTAGCCGCGCTCGACCGCGCGTGTGCGCGCTACCTGCTGGAACCCTCACGCGCCGATGCCTTGCGCCAGGAGTGCGCGGTCCTGGCGCGCACGGGCATACCGTTCTGCCTTCCCGACGACGTCCTGATGGCGCACTGGGACACCGCCGACGGCATGCGGCTGCTGCGCCGGCTGTCTGCTGCCCACCGCATCGTGCCACCGCGCCTTGGGGCGTTCTTGGCGCACTGTGTTGCGCACGGCCACGACATGCTGGACTTCGTGCATCCTTGCAGCCTGTTTGACGACCCGGTGGCCGCGCGGCTCGTGTACGCGCATCTGGGGCGGCAGCCGGCGACGCTGCACGTGCTCAGCGCGGCACGGCACCTGGGCAGCTCGCACAGGAGCACGCCCTACGGCAGCTTTCTGTGGCCGATGCTGCACCGGGGCTTGCGCGACCCTCCCGCGGATCAGATGACCGCGCACCTGCTGTGCTCGCTTGGCTGCCGCTGCTTCCCGCGCGACGAGCTGTCCCGCATCAGCCTCGTGGGCGTCAGTCGCCTGCTGCGGAAGCGGAGCACGTCGGCCGCCGCGGCCTATCTGATGCTAAGGATGACTCCGACGCAGCGCATGCGCCTGGTCGTGCCGCTCGCGCACGCCGCGGCCATGAGCAGCACGGGCGCCATACAGTTTGTTGTGTCGCTGGCGCGCGACACCGAGAACGCCCGTGCCATCGCCACCGCGGTCATGCAGCACGACTACCGGCCCTACGTGGGGCAGCTGAACTTGGCCGTGCTGTGGCGGATTGTGCCCTACCTGATCCGCCATCGCGTGAAGGCAGTCCTTACCCTACGGCGGCTGGCGGCCGGCGACGGTCCTCGTGCGCGGCAGCACGGCATCTTCACCGCGATGCTGTCCCTGCCGGCGCCGGTGCCCCTGCTCGTGCCGCTGCCGGACCCGTGCGACCCGCACGATGTGGTGCACTTCCTCTCGGGGGGCACGGCGCTACCGCCCGACCTGCGCGCCATCGACCGCGCGATGGACCACGGCGTCGCGTGCGCCGAGGCGCTGCGCAAGATCTCCCGCTACCACCGTGCGCTGCGCCAGTACCTGTCGGGCTTGGCGCGCTGGCGGCGGCGCGGGCACTACCTGATGCCGCTGATACACGCACGGACCTGCGCGTGCCCTGTGCTGCGCGCGCTGCAGGCGCAGCGACCCTGGACCTGGCGGCGCGTGCTGGAGTTTCTATAGACCGGCAACCGTCATTACCACTCCCCAGTACGTCAGCCACAGCCCGTACTTGGGCAGGCCCTGCATGCGCCCGTACCCGCACAGTAGCGCCAGCGCCGTCTGCCACCAGCGCAGCGACTGCACAATAAACGCGCCACTCAGGAACAGGCACACCAGGTACGCGAGGGCATGGCCCTTCCAGCTGATTAGGCCCTTGCGGTGCAGCGTCATGCAGAAGGCCGACGACTGCACGGCGATGAACGCGTTGTATGCCAGGTCCATGGAGTTGTCCCCCACCAGGTGGCTCGCCAGCGCCAGGTGCTGGTACACGGCGTACGTCCGCGTCATGGCCACGGTGCGCGCGGACTTGGGGCGCGCGTGCTCCCCGCGCACCGTCGTGCTGCCCGGCTGCCCGTACACCACCGTCACCTGGTCGGCGGCGGCGTGCACCATGCCGATGCCCAGCAGGCGCCAGAACCCGTCCAGCGCCGCCACCACCGGCGCGCGGAACGAGAACACCACGGCATGCAGCCGGTACTCCTCCCATATCATGGTCGGCCACTTCTCGATGCGCTTCTGCGGCACGCGAAACTGCAGCCCGCTCAGCGACAGCGCCACGTGCAGCCAAATGACCGGCCAGCCCGCCCCTAGGGCACCTGTGCGCGGCCATACGACGCCGTAGTGCCAGACGAAGCTGAGCAGTGCACAGACCCCCATGATCTTGTGCGCGTGGTAGCGGTCGTGCGAGGTCACCAGCTTGCCCAGCGCGCGTGGCGGTGCCGGGCTGCATACGTTGCTCATCGCATCACGGCGCACAGACTACTTATACATTTTTGCGACAGGTGATAATTTGAAAGCTCATGGCCTCACTGTCGAACATAGACCCGACGCGTAGTTTGATGTTGAAACCCGGCGCTAAAGTTGACGATTCGCATAGGGGCTGCAAAACCGCAGCTGTTTGCTACTCCATGTATTTTATGTTTTTGTCTGCCTTAGCAGTGGTGGCGGGAATGGGACTACCATCTTCCACTCCGACCGGCGCTAACTCGTGCCTCATTACTCCAAATGAAGAACTAGATGGCAACCGGCGGTGGCACTTAGTAGTCGCGTATTCCTTTGCAGTGATCTTTCTTTTTGCGGTTCGCTCAAAGCGGTACAATCTTGGTCAAGTTTCAGGGTATGACATTGTCGGCACTTTCAATGGTTCAATTGACACGCCCATTGACTTTATCAAACAGTTTGGGGATAAAAGCCAGCATTTGCGATTGTGGGAGGCACTGGCACATGTCGTGGCGTTTTTCTGTGGTGTTTGGTACCTAATTGATACCAAAGGTGTTACTGACTGCCATAATAACTCTTTTATGTTTCTGATGCTTTTGAGTATTGTAGCGTACTTCCTTTGTATGTCTGCCGAAGTGTACGATGGATGGAATGCAAAGTTTATACAGAACCAAACGGCTGATGGGGAAAAAACAGTCACCCTTGAACAAAGTCCAACCACGACCCAGCGCCTAGCTGTATGGATTACAGTCGTATCGGTAACTAACTTTATCTTTACGGTTCTTCGCCTTGATCGGTCGCATACGGATGGCATTGTCTGCGACGGTGGGACCAATGCAATCTTGGCCATGGTGTTTTTCCTCTCAGTGATTATTATGGTTGTCTACATTGGTTCCTATACCGCGCCCACATCGATGTACCGCCTGGCTCAAAAACGCCCAAACACCGTCGTGAGCTGGCTCGGTTTCATATCTTTCGTATTGGTTGCGGTGCAGTATGGCACTTATGAAACCTCCGGAAAAGACACGGCAACAGCGATAGGGGAATATACTGGCAAAAACTTTTGTAAGCTTCTCGTGTGCGGTAGCCATAACAGCACCATTATCGCACCTTGCCTTGAAAATATTCAGTCATACGTCACGGACGATACTGTCGGCAACAACTACCTCATGGCTCACTTTGGGATACTGGCCGTAATGGCGGTTGGCACTCTTTGCGTATATTTGTTTATAATAATGCCGTTGAATACGAAGTACAGAATAGATAATACCGAAGAAGAGCGCACACACCAGGAAGTGTACAATACAACTGCACTCCGCCCGGCTAACGACAGCGCCGGACTCGCGCGCAACCGCCTCACCGGCGATGGCACGAAGCCGTATACCTCCGTTTCCACCCTGCAGTTCGTGTAACACCATAATTAAACTAGAATAGAATGATGTGATCTCCTCGCGCGTCATGGGCCTCACCGCGCAGGCCGAGTGTATTTAACTCAATGTTGCTGCCTTGCATGCCATCTGATTCACTGGGTTTGCGCGCTTTGCGCCACCAGTGCCGCGCACCCCACAGGGAAACGAGCAATCCGATGGCTATGCCGAACCCTATGCCGACCGATGCGCCTTTGCTAAGTCCGTCCGAGCCGCTCGAGCCGCTCGAGGGGGCTGGCGCGACGGGCGCGGCAACATCCGAGTACCCAGTGCAGGTAAGCTTTTGAGAGTCCGCGCCATTTGCAACGCAAAAGGCGTCCCACTCCCCCGATGTGTTGTGTTTTACCGAAGCGGTTGCGTGATACGCATTCACACACTTGGTGTCCGTATAAAGTTCCACAGTTCCCCCGGACGTGCAGCTTGTGCCGCTATAGGTTAACGATTTGACATCGCCAACGTCTTTTACGCCAACTGTGGAAGTCTTTGTATGACACGCATGCGGGTTCTTAAAGGTGAACACATCCGTCGACACCGGATCGTCCGTGCAATTCGCCGTGCCATTCCAATAGTTCATTTTTACGGTAAAGGTAGGCACGCCACCAGCCTTGTAAGGCGGGTGCGCCGTCGTAATCGTGTCCCCGTTATTGCCATACTTCTCACTCGCCGGGCAGTCGACAAAGCCCGGGCATTCATCGAAGAAGTACTTGGCGCTGGACATTGCATTGCGCCCTATAGCGGAGACTGAATACGCTACGTGCGCGCCTCTAGGTGGCGATGCGTAGGTCAGCTGTTCACTGTTTGGCGCAAGCGGCTCTATGGTTATGATGCCTATCTGGGCTCGCATATAGGGGGACCACGCACCCGCTTTGATCGCATTGATGGTGGGCTGGATCAGCTCGCCCACGGCCACGAAGATCGTGACGACGTGGCCTTGGTTCACGGCCAGCGACAACGTGTCCTTCATTTTCGCCTCGGCGGCGTTGACATTCCCGAGTAAGACAGGGGTCACTGTCGCATACTCGGTGTTAAAGCCTACGCCAACCCTGCATCGGAGATGCTTAGACCCAAAACCATTACTTATGGCCTGGAACTTCTTTTCCAGGTTGCTATTCTCGGGTAAATCCGTAGTCACAAACAAGACCCTCTGCCTGTCTGAGCAAATCTTGTCGCTTGTTTTGTCTATGTTAGCGACGAAGGGATGTACCTGGGGCAAGGCCATCATTCGTGCGTTCCAATTGTCAATGAACACTTCAGCCGCTTGCTCCGTGTTTCCCTTCGCATCCCCAGCGAAGAGCCCCACGGTGATATCGTTGTCATACTGATCCGGATGCAGGTTCACGCGCTGGTCGATGAAGCTAATCGTGCACAGGGACTGAAGCGCGTGGACGACCTGGGAGAATCTAAGATTAATTTTGTCCCTGGTGACGCCGTCCGCACCCTCGGGAGCTGCGGCCATAGAAATAATCAAGATGTCAAACAGGTCGTATGGCTTGGACTGAAGGGACAGCAGCCACTCGAGGAACTTGACCTGCTCCAGAATCTGCCCCGCCTCCGTGCTGACGGGGCTGTACTTGAACTTTAGGTTCGCTCCCACGCCGGCAGTGTTCGCGCCAGCCTGCGCCCCGCTCGCAAGCGACTGCCAGTAGCCGGACGTCGACGGAGCGGATGTCGCGAAGATCGATCGGGCGCCGGGACCAGGGAAGCTGAGATGAAATTGATTCGTTTCATACCATAGATCCACCAAGCGTGGGCATGCCTGATATTGAGCATAGCAATTGCACTTATCCTCGTGGGAACACCATCTAAGCCAGTATTCGACGTCTGGGTTGGCAGTCAAGCATTGATTGCCGTCCCACCCACCATAACATTGGTCCGGGCCGTTATGGCAGCAGTGCGCTACCGTGCCGGGCTGGCACGCCTGCACGTTGCATTCCTGCGCCTCGAATATAGCTGGGCAGCCCCCCACGCGGAAATTATCGATTACATCCCGCCGCCTATGCGTCGTTCCGCCGTCGCATGTCGCCGTGCATGTGCTCCATGTGCCCCATTGGCCGACTTCGCATGACCCAGTCGCGCAATCGCGATCGTTACAGTTCGTAATTTCAGGCACGTGCGAAACGCACGTATGCCCGCCATGCGACGCGGCACGCGCTACCGTTCGGTGTCTAGACTGGATGCCGTCACCGCATGTCACGCTACATGCGCCCCATTCGCCCCATGGACCGAGTTTGCAGTCCACGGGGCACGCAGTCACCACGGGACACGACATCGAGTCGTGTAATGTCGGGCACGCGGTGCCGCCGTACCGTAGTTGCTGAGTGATCGTACGTACGCGCTGTTGGGTGCCAGCCCCGCACGTTACGCTGCACGCGTCCCAGTCGTTCCACGTGCTTACCGTGCAGTTTACCGACTGAGGGGTTATGGGTTCGGTAGCTAGTACCTCTGGGCACGTGTACGTAGTGTATGAACCGCCAGACCTTTGCCCTGCATGTGACTCGACGGTTTTCTCGCAACAGCTGTCGGACCCAACCCACCTGGCGCCGCCGGCACATGTATTGGATACTGGAATAGGACACGTTATGCCGTTGCATTGAAGAGGCGGCCTCGGCGCCGGTGTCGGGGCTTGCGTTGGGGGGGTCGGTGACCACGTGGGGTACGGCGTCGGCGACGGCGAAGGTGACGGCGTCGGCGACGGCGTCGGGGGTGACGGCGTCGGCGACGGCGTCGGGGGTGACGGGGGTGCGGCCGTCGTCGTCGGCGAAGGTGACGGCGTCGGCGACGGCGTCGGGGGTGACGGCGTCGGCGCCGGTGTCGGTAGTGTCGGTGCGGGGCAATAGCACGTTTCATCACCTGTTACAGTGCCCTGTCCAAATGCAGGATTGCATGTACATGATTGCGATGGATGCACTCCATTACACACCGTAGTGCCGCATACTAAATCAGGCGTAGGATTATTGCACCATTTCCAGGCTGCGGCGGTACTACCTGGCTGGGGCGGGGTGCCATAAGCGAGGTTGCAGTGAGGAGAATTTTGGGGATTCGAGCAGGGCGTCATCAGCCCTGCAGCTGAAGGTGAATAATTTGTGCCAGATGGAGGGGGCTGGGTGCATATCCAGTGATTGGACGTGGAGGTCGACTGCGGACATTGATGGTACGCACATGTCCATCCGCTGGGGCAGTCCCCTGGGCTACACGTTGTAACCGGCGCCGGTGTAGGCGGCGGTGGCGGCGGCGCCGGAGTTGGACCCGGTGGGACGCAAGGCCCATGCGGACCACACCCACTGTCCGTTGTACATGGCCAGCCAGGGTTCGTTTTACAACGGCCATTTACGATTGGACTCGGCGTTGGCGCAGATGAGCCGCAATTATTAGGGCAGCATGGTTTCCATTTGGACTTATCGTTGCAATGCCCGGCAGGCCCTGTTGCGGTCCCGCAATGACCCCACTCACTCCTGCAATAGTTGAGGCCATAGACCGCGCACGAATCATTTGGGTCGGAGCTGCAACTAAAGGCGGTGGCGAACGCCGGCAGCGCAAGTAGATGAACTGCAACCTTGAGCCGCATCATTCTTCCTGGTTTATAATGTACATAAATAGTCCTCGCAAATCTAAACTACGCTATACTACACGACCGTCTCCTCGCGCACGAGCCGCTCGCCCGCCTGTATCGCGCGCGTTGCCACCACCGCCACCGCCAGCCCGCCCATTGTCTGCATCTCGCAGTTGGTCTCCGCGCCCGTGGTAGCCACCAAGTGCCCCAGGTAGTCCGTGTTGTCGTCAAAGGACGCGTGGCCGTAGATGCTGTACCCGTCGCCCACATCCACCATTCCTGCAATCTCCACCTCGTTGCCCAGCCGGCGGCGCACGCGGTCCGAGCACAGCCGCATGCAGATGTGCGCACTGGCACCGGGGGGCGCATATACCGCCACGTCGCCTGGGTAGAACGTCAGCAGCGCGCCCTGCTCGCACGCGCGGGCCGCCACCACGTCATTCTCGTCCATGCGCGCGCAGCCCAAGTCAAATGCCGTCATCTCCGACATGTACAGCAGCCGGCACACGTCGATCTTGTGCTCGCGGCCCTCGGGGTCCGTATTGACAGACGTGTGATCCTCGCGCCGGGCAATGTACTGCATGTACTGGGCAGAGCAGACGTCGCGCGGATCGTCGTGCGCCATCTGCATTAATACCGCGCACCCTTGACCAGGTTGTCGCGCGCCCACAGCGGCTGCAGGTTCGAGTAGTGGAAGCACGCGCGCTGCTGCAACGGGTCGCTCAGGTCGTAGCTGGCCACCGGGCGGATGTGGTCCACGTGCCACGCCGTGCGGTTCGCCCACGACATACCGTCCACGAACTGCCGCTCCAGGTGCGCGCGGCACTTGTCAACGCTGCAGCCCAGCAGCGCCAGCGTGGGCGCCGACTTGGTGCGCCCGTCCAGCGCGTTCGACACGCGCTTGCGCAGGTTGCAGGCCAGCCGGTACAGCACGTCCGTCTGTATGCGACGGCGCTTGTGCGCGTTGATCTCCGCGCGGTGCGCCCGCCGGTACGCACTGTCGTGCGCCGCAATGTGCTCGCGGTGGCGCTTCTTGTACGCGCTCTTCTTTACCGAAATATCTTCGGCGTGCTGCTCGCGGTACCGACGGTCCCGCTCCGCAATCTCCGCGCCATGCGCCGCGCGGTACTGGCGCTTTCCCGCCGCCACGCGGTCCGGGTGATTCCGGCGGTACACGCGGTTGGACAGGCGCTTGCGGTACCCCTGCAGGGCGTCAAGGTAGCGGGGCCACACGCGGTCCATGAAATACCGGTTGGCAGGGGACATCCGGCGAGAAGGCACCATTATAGGGCTGTTGTGTCCTACGCTGCCCTGGTACCTGCAGCAGGGTCGCGTGCACGACCCCCCGCTCCATCGCTGGATACATTGGCATTGGAAAAGTTTTCCTTTATTGGATTCAAAACATAAGCTGCATGCTGGAGTCGTGGTGCTGCTGCCCGGCAAGCTGGGCCTTTAGCGCTCTATTCTCCGCCTCTGAGTTTTTCCGCCTCGCCGTCTCGCGTGCCTGCGCCTCCCTCGCCGCCTTCGCATCAGCAATCGCACGTTTGCTTTTATGCTTTAAAACAGCTTTGGTTGTCAGGCTATCCGTTACGTACTCGCTGGCTGTTTGTGCGACGGAGGCCGCAGCGACCCTGAGGCGTCTCGGTATGATGTTCGTGGGAAAAGCGGCTGCCTTGTGCGCCATCCGTTTTAGGCGTGAGGTACCGTCATGCACTCCATGCTCATTATTTATGCGTTTTATGTTGGCGGCTGCCTGTTTTGCAAACCTCCTATGCTTTTTGGCCAAAATACGGTTCTTCAACTTCCCATGTAATTTTGCCGCTGCCTTGTGATGTTCCTGTGCCGCTTTGTGATGGTCTACCGCTTCATCGTGTTGCCCACGTGCCTCAGATTGTACCCCTTGAGCAAAGCGTTTTGCTCCTTCCTCTACATGCATTTCCAAATCTGTCTTGTTTTCCGCCGGCGCAATATTAGCGCCAGACATAGCACAATCACCTCATGTACCAGAACTGCTTTATACAACATTTACATACACGGCAAGCATGGCACCGTTCACGCGCGCACATGCTGCGCCTTTTAAAAGTTAAGGTCCAATGCGCTAAATTTGCGCGCGCAGCGTAGGGATTCATGGTAAACTCTATTCTGCGGCGGCGGCGTGCCTCCCCATCTACCCTTTTTCGGGGTTCCGGTTCGACTATGCGAGTGATGCTGCTGACTAGTTCCGGCTTTATTGCGTTCGTGGCTGGGGGGCGTGGTAGGGCTACGAAATGTGCCGTGCGGAGAACTGCGTTCGCCAAACCTCGGTGGCGTACCCCGTTCCGATCCCCACCCAGGCGAGCTGACTACCGAAGCAGATGAAGGGGGGGTTGGATACGGGGTTTTCCTTTTGGCCCGGCGGGTGCCGTCGTCCGAGTCGTCGCCGCTGCCCGACTGAGCTTGAGGGGAAGCGTAACGTAGCGACCCAACGCTTCCAACTGAATCGTTGTCAGTGTCGACGGCTTCGCTAAGGTCACCGCCACTGCTTACCTGCCCTGGGCTAATTGGTGCGGGCTGTTGGTCTCCGGCGGCGGCGGCGGCGGCGGCGGCGGCGGCGGCGTCCTCGGCCGCGGCGGCGGCGTCGACGCGGGCCTCGGCGGCGCGCGAGGTGTCTATTCGTGGGCCAACGATAAATTGGTCTTGCTCTTCTCGCTCGCCGATTACCTTATCCAATGCACGCCCTATCCTCGAATGCTCCAGAAATATCTGCGTTTTCGGCCGATTCCAGAGTGGACTCAAATTGCTTGCTTCCTTTCCAAATAAGTGCGATAGCCTTTGGTGCTCTATCTCCGCGTACACATCATTTAGTTGCTTTTCTCGATCTATGAGAGCCGCTATATCCGTCTCGTCGAAAGGTTCGCCGATGATTGCTGCTACTTGTTTTCCTAGCTTTTGAAATATTCGTTTAGCTTGCACTATGCTCACGGTTGGCAGTCGTGTTGCATAGTCCGCTATGGTCTTATATTTCTCCCCGGCCCCTGGTGTTGGTCGTCTGCCTATTTGTGCTGTATTTATCAGGTCTGCTAATTTTGCTATTTGTTGTTGAGACATGAATGCAGCTATTGCCGCCTCCTCTCTTTGTCTGGCCTTCAGGAAGGCGGTATGCGCAATCAAAGCAATCTCTGTTTCCGTATACAAAGGAGTGCGGTCCAATTTCTTTGCACCTCTAGCTTGCGCCAGTGCTGTTTGTTCGTATTCCCATGGTTCTTTGTCCAGGTTCGTATTTTGATATTTTTCCTGCGCAAACAACGCCTGCGTTCTCAAGTAATGCCGTATCCGTAATTGCAAATCTTCGTCGTACGTGCGAAATAGTAATACGTGGGTTCTGTCGCTGGCCGTTAGACTTTTGTTTTCTAGCCTGCGAGATATTTTTGCCTGTAGTCCATTGGATGTACCATTTTGGGAAAAGTCCCAAAGAGTTATCCGAACATTTTGTGGATGTTCACTTAGCTTGGCGATAGCATCGATCGCTGCAAGTCGTTCTAGCGCCCTGCTGTCACGTGGCGCGGAGGCTGCTGCTGGATTTGCCTCGGGCTGTGCAGTCACCAGATACTTGCCGAGTCGTGACACTTCTGCGTCCAAAATGTTCCGCCACTTTGATTTTGCTGCTGCACGAACGCATTTGTCAATTGCCTCGTCTGACTTACCCTGATACCTTGCCAACGCTAGCACGTAGTTCCACAGCTGGTCGTGCAGGTCCTTACTACTGGCATACGAGATGCATATCAGCAAAAACGTAATGTCATCGCGGTCTTTTACTGTCCTGCCGAGCTGTTGCAACAGTGTCTTGTAGTACGCAAACGTGTCACTTTCAATATACCCCACAATGCCACCTGCCCCCTGCCTTTGTAGATCGACTATCACTTTCTTAGCAGCAGCACTCCACGAGTCAAGCGCACCGCGCATGCGAAACATCTCTACGTCAGCACGTGCATCTCTTCTGTGGGCTTGTTTTACATTACGGGCACGTGTTGTCCTTGCCCACATAGCCAGCTCGACATTACTTTCGCTGGCTTCCTGCACTGCTTTAGCCAATTCAAGTCTCTGCTGACTTTCTTTATCCACGACTCCCTGTACGTATTCTAGCTCCGTTTCCAGTATCCATAAACCTTCTTTTGCCAGTGAAGAATCGTTTACCAGATGTACAAATTTGCGGGGTAAGCGACCTCCGTGTTTCCCGCTGCGCTCTTTTCCTACCACCTTTGCGTCCCAATCAGCAGCTCCTGTAGGCATTGTCTCGCCCTTCGCCTTCATAATTTTAGGCCTGGCGTATGTTAGATAATTATGTGGAATACTCACGGTGTCTTCTATGTTTATGGCTGTAGCGGGACGTACTATCTTACTGCCCCCCATGCTTAAAGAATAACGGGATTGGACTACCACTTCCGCATCGTCTATGCATGGCTCATGGATGTCCCAGCAGTGAAACCAAGCCTTTTGCCCATCCCTATCACGGTTGAATTGGCGTTTGTTAGACACCCAATGCAAATTTCCGCACCCGTTACATTTTTTGCGTCCCTTCGTAGGGTCTAGGCATTCGTTGCATACCCAATGGCCCTCAGTGTCATCGCCAACCGCTGGTATAAACCACAAAAAACATTCGCCGCACTGTACCTGGGTCACTAGGTCCTCGGCCATGCCTGTGTATCAGCACGCACCAATCCCACAATATATAGGGGACATACGTTACTTTATTTGTGTTTTCCTCTACAGGCATGTCCCTGTGCCCACATGTCCACATGCCCTCATCAGCGTTTGACGGCATCCGCCGATACAATCGCCTGCGAGAACCCCAATCGGGGAATCCTGCACGAACCTCTCGAGCTGCTGCACCGGACCGGGATCGACAGCAGCGGCGGCAGCGCGTGGCCAGTCTGCTGCAGCAGCACGGCCACACGATGCAGCCGCTACTGCGCTGGCTCTACCTGCGCAAGCGCTAGCTACGAGCTGCTGCTGCTGACCGGCGTCATCTGGTTCATCGCGCGGGGAAACATGATCAGCGCGATTGCTCTTGTCGTGTACTGCTTCATAGGCCTTGCGCAGTACGTGCACACCTGCAGCGCCGGCCTGCAGCTGTGGCAGGCCATTACGTTAATTGCCATGGTCGCGCCCGCCGCGGCAGACAGCTACGGCGCCAGCGCCTTCTACGTGTGGGCTGGGCTCATTGGTGCCATGGTGCACATGTGCGTTGCAATATTGACACTCGAGATGGATCGCCTCGGCGATTGCCGGCGCTGCCTGGGCACATACAGCACATGCCGCTGCGGCCGTCGCAAGGACGCCATTCCCGCCGGCAGCCTGCTCGAACTCGCGGTGCATGTGCAGCGCGCGTGGCGCCGGACGCAATCCCCGGTACCATCGGTGCAGAGAGGCGCGATAGGATCCGCAGCCCGGGTGCAGCCGCAGGTAGGTTGCATTTAGCAGCGCACGGTGCCGCATGGACAGGCGCCTCTTGCTGTTGTGCACGCCCGCAAAGCACGCCGCAGACGCCCGCGCGCTGATGTGCCGCATGATATAATTATACATGGTCGGGCTACAGCGGTCCAACGTCCACAGCATTGCCGCGCTCGCCGCCGTCACGGCCTTTGCCGCCGCGCTCATGGCGCCGCACCTGCCGTGCCACTGGCTCGCCCTGGCCGTCATTGCCCTGCACTACTTCTGGCCGATGCGCAGCGCGCCCTTCCTGCTGATTGCGCTCATGCCCTGTGTCACCAGCCACGCAGGTGAGTCCATGGCCGTCACCGCCTCCGTGCTCATGATGACATGCTCATACGTACTGTACTTTGCCGCCTTTGAGATGGTCTACGAGCGCCCGCGCGTGGTATGCCAAGTGGCCGCTAGCGCCACTAGTGCCGCCGCAAGTACAAACCCCATGTGCCTGGACCGCGAACCCGCAGCCAGCACCATATAATTATGGTGCGCGTGCTGGTGGTCGGCGACAGCCGCACCGGGAAATCGAAGATGATGCACCTGGCGACCACCGGCACCTGCCCGCTCAACCTCTTTACCAACCGGCGCCCCGAGACCTTTGTGCTCCGGGGCACGACGCTGACCGCCCAGTTTTGCGTCGTGCACGGCAGCGCCTCCGACGCGCACCTGCGGGCCGAGATCGAGCGCGGCGCCGACGCCATCGTCATTGTCTTCAAGAACAGCGCGCGGTCGGCACGCACGTGGCTCGCGCGGTGCACGCACGACCGCCCCACCAGCCTGCCGATCATGATCTGCCAGCACGACAGCAGCTGCGAGCCCGGACCACCGCGCGCGATCCTGCGCCATTATCCCACCGCGGAGTTTACTGTCACGCACAGCCGCCGTGTGGTAGGGCTGATGGACTGCGCCAACCGCATCGTGCGCCGCGCCAGGGCCGAGCCGGGCAGCCCCCTGCGCTTCCCTTTAGAATAAAAGCTGGCTCATCTTCACCGGGCTTATGCCTACTTCGACTGCGCCGCCTTCTGTAGAGGTGCCCACGAGCTCTTTCGCTGCCTCTCCGCCTTCTTTGCTTGCTTTGCCTGCTTTGCCTGCTTTGCGTGCTCTAGAGGCGTCCATGAGCGCTACCCCTTCTTTGCTTGAACTGCTGCTCTCGTTCCACAGGACCCAGCTGTGCGCCGGGGGATAGTTGGGCAGGACCCAGCTGTGCGCCGGGTGATAGTTGTGCAATGAGCCTGGCACCACACCGATGAGTACCATGATCCCACTTGCCGCTAGCGACCCCCACAGTAAATAAAACCCACGTCCATACGAATAAGAGAAGTCCGTGACAACCCCGGGCGGCGAAAGTAATTGCGCTTCTGCTTTTAAGTCGCGCAAAAGGACCGATACGGCCTCATCGTAGTGCTTTTTGGCCAACCCGACCGAAGCGGCTGCTCCAATAAAAAAGAGCAGGTCGTACGCGTATTCGCAACGGGATTGGAAGGTGCGGCGTTTTTCGGCCGCTTCCTCGGAAGGGATGGTCGTGACGTGCCGACACTTATACCTCACACGCAGCGCCATGTACAGCCCGAACACCATAAGCGTCAATATTACAGCTACCCCCACGTCAACAATTTCTTGAGAACACTTGTCTTTTAGTTCTTGCGTAGTTGCCCACTCACGTGGTTTTACGTAAGAATAACATTCTTTCGTGGGCCTTATTTCGATGCTGATATTATATGGCAAATTGACGTTACTCCGACCGGTGGTCGACACGTTTGTTGTATAATTAAAGAAAAAAGTTGTTTCTGGAGTTGGGAGTGTCTTGGTAAAGTCAACTATAAAGAATGCATGGAACAGCGAGCTGAATGCCGTTGTCACATATAAACAGCGTAGGACAAGACCGGTGTATATTTTAACTGTCATTCATATGCCCCCGTGCACCTTAAATACCGCCCGTGGTACTGCGCACGATAGCCCATACATTGGTGTAATATATATACAGATTATTTTACAGCAAAATGACAAGCGGGGTGGCGCAGAGGTCTAAGCGTGTCGGGCCCATAACCCGGAGGTCGGTGGTTCGAATCCATCCTCCGCTACTGTCTTATTTTTTGCACCTCTAGATGCGCAGATCCGATTCATCCACGCCGCGCCACATATCGTGCACGATGTACTTGCGACGGTGCTGGCAGTGGCGGCTGGGAACGTCCTGGTTCCACGTATCCATGCACGCGCGACAGGAGCAGAGCCACTCGTGCAGCGTGCGCGACGACGCATCGAAGTACCAGTAGCTGGAGTCCATGATGTTCAGGCGCACCGCGTCGGGGATGCCCAGGTGGGCCAGTACGTGCCTGTCTCCGCACTCCAGGTCGCGGATCTCGCTGCCGCGCAGTGCCATTCGCGCGGTATATGGAGACACTGCCGCGCGAAGTCCAATACAACATCCTGGGCATGGTCGGCTGCAGGCACGGAAACGAGCTCATACGCACCACAGCCGCCGCGTTCGAGGGCCGACGGACCACCGTGCACCCCATGTCAGCCACCATAACGCGCGACTACTACCGGTACGCCATCCCGCGCTTTTGTGGCAGCTGCGGAGAATACCGAGCACGTCCCCAATTAAAATGCCCATTTTGCGCGCGCATCCAGTACCAGCTCGTCGGCTGGGGGTTCAGCTAGTGGCCCAGCTAGTATCCCGCTCCTGCGCAACGACGGTGACCGCAGCGGTGCCGGTGTACCACAGCACCATCAGGTAGGCCGCTAAGAACGGCACCATGCTGCCACTGGTTTAAATTTAAATCCCCATTTTATTTTAGCATGTCTACCATGGAAGCCATGAAAGCGACGGTCCTGGACAACGGCCTCGATGGACGCCGCATGCTCGAGCTGGCCCGCACCAAAGAGGGGCCTCTGCAGCTTGCCCGGATGTACCGCGGCTACGACGCGCTGTCCGGCGCCGGAAAGTTCAAGATGCTGGTCACCTGCGGCATCACGCTCAGCCTGTTCCTCGATGAGCACACGCAGCAACAGGCGCAGCAGCAGGCGCAGCAGCAGGCGAACGAGCTTGCGGCGACGGGGACGAAGCGCAAGGCCGAGGACCCTCCACAGGACGATCTGCCCGAGCCCGAGCCCGAGCTGCCCGCGGACGACCGCAGCCCGTGCAGCGTGGCGGAGCTGTACATGTAATCGGGTTTCTCAAGAAAAGTGAATATACAGTCGTCACATTTTATGTTACCGGAATTTCTAACCGAAAGTTCTTTGCTATTTATTTTTTGACTGCGAACATGGCCTCGAACTACTGCGGCAGCGCGGTGCAGCGGGCGCTCGCCGTTCGCCTCTGCTTGGACTCCTCCACTGCGCCGCCCAACGACCTGCTGGTCTCGCTCCTGCCGCACATGGACGTCCCGGAGGCGTACGAGGCAATCCTCGAGGCCGCCCACGCCGACACGCTCCCGCTGCCCCTGCAGGCGACCTACCACGCGCTCCGCCGCTTCCCGGCGCTCCTCTTCGACGACGTCTTTGCGTCGGACCTGTGGGCGGGAGCGGACTTCGACATCGTCGGCGAGATGGCGGCCTCCGAGGACTACAGCGCCTGCCACATCCACCACCTGCACGTCCTCACCGCCGTCAACCCCGAACTGCCGCGGACTGGGCTGGGGCGCTACGTCAGCGGCGCCATGGCGTACTACTGCGACGTCAGCGGCCTGCCCGCGGGGGTCGCCAAGGAACTGCTCATCATGGCGCGCAAGGTCGATGCGCATACGCTCGACATGGACAACGTGCTGATGCTGGCGCAGCAGGAGCCGCGCGTCGGCATCAAGCTGCTCTGGCTGCTCTGCACGTGGTCGCACGACGGGCTCGTGGACTACGCGGACACCATCGTCGGCATCCTGTCGTGCTACCGCGGTGCGGGCAGCATCGCGGACCGGCTGCTGCTCAGGATGTCGTGGTGGGCACCGGGGGAGGTGGCCGATGCCTTCTCGTGCCGCGGAAGCCGCGCCATGCATCGCGCGCACGCCACCAGTCGCGACTGCAAATGGTGCATGGTCGACTACCTGCAGATCTACGCGCACATTGACAGCCGGCCCGCCGAGGAGCTGATGGCGGACAACTTGGCCCGGGCCGTGCGCGCCGGTATCTTCACGTCTGGCTGCGTGCTCGGGGACCTGGCATGGCCGCTGCCGAGGGGCACGGTCGTGGACATGGATACCCCGGATAACCTGGTCTACCACATGGCGACCACGGGCGAGGTGCCGCACACCGCGCTGTGGGTCCTGGGCAGCGTGAACGATGCCGTGGTCACTGCCCTTGTCCAGCACAAGCCGGCGCTGGCGGGCCCCCTGGTGCGCGCGCGCAACTGGATGCGCCGCGCCGCCTTTGTGACCGACGTCATGATGTACCGCGCGCGCGTTCGCGGCAACGTGCGCCGCAAGGGCGAGCGCCCCGGCGAGGGCTTCCACCAGGTGGCCACCGACGACCAGATGGCCATCCTCCAGAACATTGTGTCCTACATCTAGTATGGTTATGTACATTTATTTACATTTATTTACAGTTTCAGCAGCATCTCGCGGTCGCAGGGGTAAGGGTTCCTGGGGCGCAAGGCGGACCCGCGCATGGCTGTTCTGCGGCCCAAGGGGTGGTTCGCATCCGATTGGCTCGCGTCGGGGTTCGCAACCATCGTGGGCTCCCCGACGATGGACTTGTCGGACTGGACACCACGGGCACGCTTGCACTTGAATAGCAACCCCGCCAACACAAAAACCGCGACCAATGCAATGCCCGCAATCACCAAGGTGCTCAGTGGGTCAGACTTTTTCTTGGTACACGCGCGGTCGGTCGTGCGTGTAGCTGCCGTGGACATGGGATGCGTGGCGTTGCACTTCGTCAGCATGGAGCACACGCGGTTGGACACGTTGGTGGGCGCTTTCGACTCGAACTCGGTGGTGTGGTTGCAATGGGCCGTTAGTTTGCACTCGCCGCCGCCCTCGGGCGAATAGTACGTAAAGGGGTGCGCGCACGGCGCGCACGTGCAGTCGGTGGTATTGGTGCCATACGTAACGTGCCCGGAGCCACCATCGCAGATGGACCACGTGGTGCAGCTGTCGGTGGCGATGGTGCTGGCGCTGGCGCCGGCCTTGAATCTGCCTGGAAGGCAGTCGGCGCACGCGCGGTCCTTACTGGGGGTAGCAGCTGATGTCGTGTACCTGCCGGCGACGCACGGCGCGCTGACGAGTGTACAACCAGAGCCGTCATTGACAGGCGAGAAACTGCCGCCAGCGGTGCACGGAGCGCACCCACGGTCGGCAGTGGCCAAGCCCGCAGTAACCTCGCCCTGGCCGATGGAGCAGTTGGACCACGCGGCACATGCACTGAGCCCGGCGGAGGCCGTGTACGTGCCTTGAGCGCAGTCGGTGCACGTGCGGTCCGAACTTGGGGTGGCAGCTGCTGTCGTGTACCTGCCGGCGGCGCACGGCGTGCTCACGGTAGTGCATGCGCTGCCGTCGTCAGTGGCACTATAGTTGCTGTTGAGCACGCACGCCGCGCACCCACGGTCGGCAGTGGCCGAGCCCGCGGTAACCTGGCCCTGGCCGATGGAGCAGTTGGACCACGCGGCGCACGCCTGGCTGCCAACGTCGGCCTTGAAGGTGCCGCTGATGCACAGGGAGCACACGCGGTCCGACGTATTCGTCGGCGCCTTGGTCTCGTACTGACCCGCGGCGCACGGGGTGATGGCGCTGCACGCGCGGTCGGAGGTGGCCGTGGCTGCGGCGGAGATATAGTGGCCGGTGGAGCAGTTGGTCTTTGCGCGGCACGCGCGGTCGCTGCTGACCGTGGGCGTGGTGTACTCGTACTCTGTGGTACCGCACTCGAGCACCGTCGTGCAGGGATCGCCGTTGCTGGTATTGGAAAAACTTTGGTTCTGCACGCACGCCGCGCACGTGCGGTTGGCAGTAGGTGTGCCCTGGGCGTTCCTGCCCTGGCCGTTGGAGCAGTTGGACCACGGGGCACATACACTGAGCCCGGCGGTGGCCGTGTACTGGCCGCTAAGGCAGTTGGCGCACGAGCGGTCGGAGGTGGGCCCTGCAGGCACAGTGGTGTACTCGCCGGCGGTGCACAAGGTCAGGTCCGTGCACACGCGGTCACTAGTAGTAGTGGCCGCCGTGGTGATCCACTGCGTGCTGGTACACGTCGTCAGCGCGGCGCACGCGCGGTCGGTGGTGGCATTGGGCGCGACGGACTGGTACTGCAGCGTGCTGTTGCATGCCGCCGCCCAGTTCATGCACGTGCGATCACTAGTTGTAGTGGCCGCCGTGGTCTCCCACTGCGTGCTGGTGCACACCGCCAGCGCCCCGCAATCGCGGTCGGAGGTGGCCGTGGCCGCCTTCGTCTCGTACTCGGTGGTGGTATTGCACGTCATCAGGGTCATGCACGTGCGGTCGCTAGTTGTAGTGGCCGCCGTCGTCTCCCACTGCGTGCTGCTGCACGTCCTCAGCGCGGTGCAGACGCGGTCGGTGGTGGTATCGGGCGCGACGGACTGGTACTGCAGCGTGCTGTTGCACGTCGTCAGCGCGGTGCAGACGCGGTCGGTGGTGGCATTGGGCGCGACGGTCTGGTACTGCAGCGTGCTGTTGCATGCCGCCGTCAGGTCGACGCACACGCGGTCGGTGGTGGCATTGGGCGCGACGGTCTGGTACTGCAGCGTGCTGTTGCACGAGGTCCATGTCGCGCACTCGCGGTCGGAGGTGGCCGTGGCGCTGCTGTTCATGTACGAGCCGGCGGCGCACGCGGCGCTGACGGCGATGCATGCGCTGCCGTCATTCATGTCGCTATAGGTGCTGCCGACCTCGCACGCCGCGCACTGGCGGTCGGTGGTCGCCGAGCCCGCTTGACTCATGCCCTGGCCGACAGGGCAGGTGGACCACGCGCTGCAGCTGCCAACGCCGTTGTCGCCCACGGTCGCCTTGAATGAGCCTGCCGCACAGTCGGCGCAATAGCGGTTTTGCGACGTGCTCAGCTCAACAGTCTGGTACTTGCCAGCGGCGCACGCGGCGCTCACGTCGGCGCATACGCTGCCGTCATTTTGGTCGCTATAGGTGGTGTTGAGCGCGCACGGCGTGCACACGCGGTTGGCGGTGGCGCTGCCAGGCGCGGACTGGCCTTCGCCGCTGGGGCACGTCTGCCACGCGGTGCAGTTCACGTTGCCAACGGCCGCCTTGAAGGTATCCCCGCCGCATACCGTGCACGTGCGGTCATGCGACGTGCCCGGCGCCGCGGTCTCGTACTCACCAGCGGCGCACGTGGTGATGTCGTGGCACACGGGGCCGGAGGTCGCGGTGGCGGCGGTGAAGATGAACTGGTGCGCCTCGCACGTGGTGTGCGCGCTGCAGCCGCGGTCGCTGCTGAGCGTGGGCGCGACGGTCTTGTACTCCGTGCCAGTGCACGTGGTCACGTTCACGCACGCCAGCCCGCTGTCAACGGCAGAGTAGCTGGTGCCGAGCACGCACGAGGCGCACTGGCGGTCGGCAATGGAGGTGCCCGCGGCGGACTGGCCGAAGCCGAGAGGGCAGGTGGCCCATGTGTCACAGTCCCCGTTGCCGGCAGCCGCCTTGAACGTGTCGCTAGCGCAGGTGGCGCACGTGCGGTCGGCGCTGTCGGTGGAAGCCACAGTCTGGTACGTGCCGGCGGTGCACGTCGTCAGCGCGCTGCAGGCACGGTCGGAGGTGGTGCTCTTGGGCGTGCTCTCGTACTGGTTGGCGTAGTCGCACGTCGTCAGCGCCGTGCAAGCACGGTTGGTCGTATTGCTCTTGGGCGTGGACTCGTACTGGTTGTTGTAGTTGCACGTGGTGAGCGCGGCGCACTCGCGGTTGGAGGTGGTGCTCTTGGGCGTGGACTCGTACTGCGTGCTAAAGTCGCACGTCGCCAGCGCGGTGCACGCGCGGTCGCTGCTGGTGGTGCCGGCGGTGGTCTGGTACTGGGTACTGGGGTCGCACGTGGTCCACGGCGTCTTCGTGCTACTGCCATCGCACGAGAAGGCTGGGGGGCATGCGTTGCACTGGCTTTGCGCCATTTTGTTCTGGATGCCGGCGCCCGTGTACGACCCTGCACCGCACGTGATGCAGGCTGTCGCATTGGCACTGCTCCATAGGGTTTCGTTGCCACACGCAGCGCAGTTGGAGTAGCCGCCGGGCGCGTAGTGCCCTGCTGTGCACGGCGTCTTCGTGCTGGTGCCATCGCACTTTGAGCCCGCTGGGCATGCTGCGCACGAGGTGCGCGCATTGGTAGTGCCGCCCGACGTGAACGAGCCCGCCGCGCACGTGGCACAGCTGCTCGCGCCGGTGGCGCTGTGCTTGTTTTCGGCGCCGCACGGCGAGCACGCGCCATCGCCATTGGCCGCGAATTTCCCCGCGGGGCATTGCGCCTGCGCGCTGGTGCCATCGCACGAGTGGCCCGCTGGGCATGGCGTGCACGCGCGGTTGGAGGTGTTGCTCTTGGGTGTGGACTCGAACTGGTTGGCGAAGTCGCACGTGGTGAGCGCCGTGCACACGCGGTTGGACGTGTTGCTCTTGGGCGTAGACTCGAACTGGCTGGCGAAGTCGCACGTGGCGAGCGCGCTGCACACGCGGTTGGTGCTGGTACCGGGCGCCGTGACCTCGAACTGGTTGTCGTAGTCGCACGTTTTCAGTGCAGCGCAAACGCGGTTGCTGCTGTACGTTGGCGCTGTGGTCTGGTACTGGCTGGCGGTACAGACCATCCAAGCACTACAGGCGCGATCAGTAGTAGTGGTGGGCGCTGCGCTCTGGTAGTGATCGGCAGCACAAGTGCTGTGCGCAGTACATATACGGTTACTGGTGGCAGTTTCAGCTGTAGATATGTACTCGGTGGTCGCACAGGTCGTCAGGGCGACGCAGACACGGTTCGTCGTAGCGTTGGGCGCTATGGTCTCGTACTCGGTGCCCGCACAGGTGGCCCAGCCCGCGCACGAAGCGGCATTCGCCGTCGCGATGTAATACTGATCGGGACAATTACGGCATGTGCGCTGGGTATACCGGCTACACGAATTCTTCACGAACCTGCCAGCGACACATTCGAAGCAGGCAGCGCAGTCGTCGTTGCCCGCTGCGTCCTTGAACTGCCCTGTAGCGCAGTCGGGGCACGTGCGGTCGCTTGTGGTCGTCGGCGCGACACCTTCAGTCTGACCGGCTTGACACGTCGTTACGGCGCTGCACACGCGGTCCGACGTGTCCGTCGGCGCGGCCGTCTGGTACTCCGTGGTGGCGTTGCATGCGCTGTGCGCGCTGCACGTGCGGTCGCTGGAGACAGTCGGTGCAGCATGCTCATACTCCGTGCTGCCGGTGCATGCAAGGACGGCCACGCATGAATCACCACCGTTTAACGGGGAGAAAGTTGTGCCTGGTACGCAAGCTGCGCACAAGCGATCGCTGGTGCTAGTGGGAGCCACGCTCATCCCATCGCCCACCGCGCAAGTGCGCCAAGCGGCGCAGACTCCATTGCCGCCGCTGGCCTTCCAGGTGCTCGCGGGGCAAGCCTTGCACGTGCGGTCACTAGTGCCCGTCGGTGCGGAATCTTCGGTCTGGCCCGCGGCACAGTCGCGAACGTCGGCGCAGGCGCGATCAATACTTGCTGTTTCTTCCGTCGACTCGAACTGGGTGCTAGTGCACGTGGTATAGTCCGCGCATGCGCTCGTTGAAGAGCTGTATTTACCCGATGGGCAGTCCTCACAGGCGACGTTGCCGGCCGAGGCCTTGAATTTGCCCGCGGCACAGTCGGCGCACACGCGGTCGCTCAATGTGGTGGGCGCGGCGCTCTCGCCACTTCCCACAGGGCAGCTCGTCACGGTCACGGCCGTGCAGGCACTACCGTCGTCGGCGCTGGAGAAGCTAGTGCCGCTCTGGCAGTTCGCGCACGCGCGGTCGACGCTAGTGGACGGCCCGGCACCTGAGCCGTCCTGCCCCTGCCCGGCGGGGCAAGTGTCCCAATCGGCGCAGCTACCCTGGTTAGTGGTGGATGTGAACCTGCCCTCGGCACAGTTGGCGCACACGCGGTCGCTCGATGTGGTGTGCGCCGCCGTATGGTACTTGCCGGCCACGCACGTCGTCAGGGTCGCGCACACACGGTCGACGGAGGCACTGGGCACCACGGTCTGGTACTCGGCACTAGTGCACGTGGTATGGGCCGTGCACACACGGTCGACGGAGGCACTGGGCACCCCGGTCTGGTACTCGGCACTAGTGCACGTGGTATGGTCCGCGCATGTGCTCGTTGAAGTGCTGTATTTACTCGATGGGCAGGGCGCACAGGCAACGGTGTCGGCGCTCGCGGTGAACTGGCCACCAGGGCAAGCGGTGCACCCACGGTCGGCGCTGGCGGTGGGAGGAGAAGTCTGTCCGGTGCCGGCGGCGCAGGTTGCCGTGTGCGCCTCACACGCACTTGTGCTGGCCGTCGCCTTGAAGTAGCCGGTGGGACAGGCGGCACATGAGGTTTGGCCTGCAGCTGTAGATTGCGTACCTGCGGCACAGGTATCACAGGTGGTCTGGCCTACCTGGTCGTGGTATTGTCCGATTGCACAGTCAGCGCATGCCGCATCACCTCCACCGCTGAACTTCCCCGCGGGGCATGCCCCGCACGAGCCGGTGTCGTCCGACACGGTAGCGTCAGTTCTACCCTCGCCGGTGGAACATGTGCGGACAGTAACGAGCGCGCAGGCCGTCTCGGTGGTCACATCGGAGTACGTCGTGCCCAGCGCGCAGCTAGCGCACGCGGTGTTGGCATCTGCCGTACAAGTACCACCCTGTCCGGTGGCGCAGCCGGTGCATGTTTTACACAAGCTCTGGCCCGCCTGGGCCTGATATTTACCGTGACCACAGTGTCGGCAGTGGTTAGATTCACTGGGGCCGTACTGGCCAGTGGGGCAGGCATCGCAGGCAGCCGACGCCGGAGTGGCCTGGTGCTGTCCGTCGGGGCAATCCGCACAGGGGTTACCGCTAGTAGCGAATTTGCCAGCAACGCAAGCTATGCAATCGGGGTCTGATTTGTCGTAGTCGCCTGCAGCTCCACTTGCTATCGTAGATTTACCCGCAGGACAGTTCTCGCAGTCCGCTGAACCGACAGCGTTAACGTACTTGCCAGCGGCACAGAGAATACAGTGACTTTCGGCGGTCGCGCCGGTCGCGCTGTCCGTTCCGTGCTTACCCTTCGCACAGCCAGTACAGTCGGTCGCGCTCGCGGCCGTCTGGTACTTTCCATTCGGGCACGCTGGGCAGGTACTCAGGTCCGCTGTTGCGGCGGCCGCGCTGAAATGACCAGCAGCGCAATTTTCGCAGGCGGCACCCCCGGCGTTGTCAGCGGTTACACCCGAGTGGCGGAATTTGCCAGCCACGCACGTGTTGCAGGCAGCCTGGGCCGCAATGGGCTGGTACTTGCCGGCGCTACATGCGACACAAGTGCTCGCCAAGGTCGCACTTAAGGCGGCGCTGGATGTACCGGCAAGGCAGTCCGCGCAGGCGGTATCGGCGGCCAGGACTTTGTACTTGCCGGTTGGGCAGGCCGTGCATACGGTACCACCGTCTTCGTATGTACCCGCCGGGCAGTTGCCACAAGTAACAACACCGGCTGCGCTGAACTGGCCGTTCGCGCAGTCGGAGCAGTAAATTGCGGCGGATGTCTGCGCCTTATTGACGTCGCCAAACTGGCCCGCAACACAGTACGTGCAGGCCGCAATGCCATCGGTATCTTCAGCGGACCATTGGCCATCCGCGCATGTCTTGCAGTGGTCCTGGGTCGTGTTGTCCTGGTACTTTCCCTGCCAGCACACGGTGCAGGCGGACTGGTCCGGAGCGTCCTGGAACTTACCGACGGGGCATACGGTGCACACGCGATTGACAGATGTACTCGGAGGAGTCGCCTCGAAGCTGCCGGCGGTGCACTGGACCGTGGCCGTCTTGCAGCTGGCCTTGCCCGCCTCGTCCTGGTAGTCGGTCACGCCCGTGCAGGCCGCACAGTGGGATTCGGCAGTATTGAGATTGGCTGCCTTGCCGTACTTGCCGACGCCGCACGCGGTGCATATGGTGGCCACATCGGCCGACCATTTGCCGTCCGGGCAGGCGGCACACGAGCTGTCGCCAGACGCCGCATAGGTTCCCGCGGCACAGTCCGTGCACGCTCCACCCGCCACGCTTGTGTGGCCGTTGGGACAGGCCGTGCAGCTCGTCTGACCCGTAGCGGCCTGGGACTGGCCAGCGGGGCAGTTCTCGCAGGGGGTACCGACCGTCTTGTCGGTATGTGCGCTCGCTCGGAACGTGTGTACCGCACAGGTGGCGCACGTAAGATCTGCAGATACCGTAGCCGCCGTTTGAGAGTTACCCGCGTCACACAGGGGCCTCGTGCCCGTACAGGCGGATCCGTCGTTGACATTGCTAAAGTTGTCGCCCGCCACGCATGCAATGCAAGTCCGATCCGTAGTGGTACTTGGGGCCGCCGCGGTCGGGTCGCGTCCGTACCCGCTGGGGCACAGGGTGTGCGTGGCGCAGCTGGTGAGGCCCGCGCTGTCGGTAAAGGTTCCCGCTCCCGCGGCGCATGCTGTACATGCCGTGTTCTCGCCGCTCGAGGCTAACTCACTGGTGACCCGGTACTTGCCAGCCACGCAGGCCGTACAGCTCGTCTGCCCGGTTCCAGCTTGGTACTCGCCCGTGGGGCAGTCGGTGCAGTCCGCCACGTTGTCGTGTAGTCCCGCGTTGCTTTCGAGGGCGCTGGCGCCGTTGTTCAACTTTCCCGCTGGACAACTGGTACAGGGAGTAATATCCAGCCGAGTGCCCGCCACGGTCGGCTTGAACTTGCCAGCCGCACAGGTGGTACAGACGACGTCGGCGCTGGCGGTAGCAGCGCTACTGGTGTACCTGCCGATAGGGCAGACTGCGCCCACGGCGGCACATGGCGCGCCTTCGACAGCGGCACTAAAGGTCGTACCGTCATTGCAGGCGGCGCAACCTAAGTCGGCGTCGGCGGCGCATTCAGATGTCTTGCCCTCACCAACGGGGCACGTCGTGGCACAGTCGGCGCACGCGACAATGCTAACAGCATTACTAAAGGTGATGCCGACCTGGCAGGCCCCACACTGCCGGTCGGCCGTCTTCGTGCCGTCGGCGGACTTTCCCTGGCCGGAGGGGCAGGTGGATACCGCCGTGCAGGCCTCGCCGTCGTCCGCGGTGCTGAAACTTATCTCGGCCACACAGTTTTCGCATGTGCGGTCGGCGTTGGCGCTGCCGGCGTCGTCCTGCCCCTGGCCGGCCGCGCAAGTCCGCCAGGTGGCGCATCCGACTCCAGCCCCTGTACTGAACTTGTCACCTACGCAGGCGCCGCAAGAAGCGCTCGATGATGCCACAGCGGTGCCCGTGCCGATGTTGCAGTTCTTGCAGGCGGTCTGCGCCGTACCGTCCTGATACTTGCCCGCGGGGCAGGAGTCGCAGGAGGCTTTGTCAAAAGAAGTTTGGTACTTGCCAGCGGGGCATACCACACAGTGGGCGTTAGATGATCTTGCGACAGTGCTATCACCAAACTTACCAGGCACACATTGGCTACAATCTGGGTCAGTGGTACCTAAGGTCGAATATCTTCCATTGGCACAATCCGCGCAGCCAGAACCAGAGCCCGTTGCACGTTGCTTACCCGCCGCGCAGCACACACATGCGCTCTGCGAAGTGCAGTGTGTGTCGTAAAGTGAGTCCGCTACAGAGCCATCCGGGCAGTTGTCGGGATCGGAGTGGCATCGCCCGTCGTTCACGTCTAGAAGTATTGTACCCCCTTCGGAACACAAATGTCCACGCACCATTTGAACCATGGCCGCCAGAATCACCAGGCGCCATGGCGTTGTCATTGCCCGATACATTTCATGCAGCCGCCCGGCCTATATAAATACCCTTGCGCCTGCACCACTTCAGCATGTACCATGAACGTCTCCATCAACGTGCTCGATATCCGCCACGTGTACCTGCCACATTCGCAGTACATCGTCGCTACCAGCGTCGTGCTCATCGCCGTGATGATCGTGTACATCGTGTCAACTTGCGTCACGCTGTTCAAGCTTGCCACCGCTCCGGCAGTGGAGGTCCAGTACGGCGCATTGGAGTACGGCACCGAAGTCACGCTGTAGCAAAGTGGACGTTATGCTATATATATGAGGTTCGCGCGGGGGGGAAAACACGCACATGGCCGCCCCAACTTGGCTCGTTGTCTTTCTGCCTTTTATACTCCTGGTGGGGCCGCCCATCTGGGGGTTCACCCTGGCGGGATGCGTGCCCATCCATAACGACGGCAAGGGACACGTGGTCTGCGTCGGCAGCACCAACAAGGTGGAGACCATCAGCGAAATGGTCGCGCGCAGTGGCAATACGGCGGAAGCGTTCAGCGCAGCAGCCGCCATCAGCCTCGTGGGGATGTACATTGCCCTGCAAGACATCTTCAAGGATCACCGCATTCATGGCGCCGCTAAAGATGCCGCACTGGCCGCGTACTACGTCGGCGCGGTCGGCTTCATTGGCCTTACCGTGTGGAGCATACGCGTCAGCGGTGGCATACACACCGGCTTCACTGTGCAGACGCTGTCCATGATGGCGCTCACGTGCGTCGTGCTCTGCGTGGCGCTGCGGGACGACGTCGCCTCGTTCTTCTGCGCACTGCTCATTTTGAGCATGCTAATGTACGGCGGACTGTACGCCGCCAAAACAGAGTTCAGCTACTTGGGGAACAACATTGACTACAGCACCTACCACGACATGGAGTACAATAAGCACGCTCCGGCGCAGTTCGCCTTTGTCGCCTTATACTACCTCACGATCGGCAGGCTGCACCATGTGGTCACGGCGCCTGCCAAACTCGGTGCGAGCGGCATGGGGGCATACAACCAGCTGGTGCAGCAGGGCACGAGTCAGCTGCATCGGCGCGCTGCCCATTAACAACATATATGGATCGAGGTACTACCGACAGCCGCGCGCAGGCCGTGCGCCGCCTGGTCCTAGGGCGCGCGCACGAGGTCTACCGCCTGCTCGGGTGGGGCTGGCGCGAGGAGGTGTACCGCGAGGCGCTCGCACGGGATCTCGCCGCGGAGGGCCTCAGCGTGTCGGTCGAGGTGGCCATGCCCATCCACTACCGCGGGCAGCCGCTCAGCCACGTCAGCGTGCGGTGGGACATGCTCGTGGGCGACTGCGTGCTGGTGGAACTCAAGGCCGTGCAGAACCTCAAGGCCGCCGCGATGCGCCAGTGCGAGCGGTACGCGCAAGGACAAGGGCATCTTTGTATTGCGATAAACTTCCCCGATCGCGCCAAGGCTAAGGTACAGTGGGCCATGTAAACTACTCACATGACCACGTCGCAGCGCACCAGCACGCTCGAGCGGACCACCGTGCGCACCTGCAGGCCGCTGTTGGCGTGCATCGTGATGCCCTCCGGCAGCGGGGTCGACAGGTGGCGCTTGGCGTAGTCCAGCGCCCACGTAATGTCCACCGGCGGCACGCAGGCCACCGCCGTGTCGCTCTCCATCTTGAGCGAGACGTAGATCTTGCCCGTGCGGCGCAGGCGCATCAGCCACTTGCCCTTCACGCCCGACACCACGTGCAGAAACGGGTCCGCTGCCGTGCCGAAGCCGTCGCGGGCGGACGCCAGCAGCGCCAGCGTCGCCGGCGCCAGCGGCAGCCAGCGCACCATGGCCATCACGGGCTCCGCCGGCACCACCGGCGCCGCGCACGCGCCCACGCTGCCAATGGGCGTGTGCGTCGCGCCCAGCACCCGCCGGTCGCTCGCGCCGCCGGTCGAGTCGTTGCGGATGGTGCCCCACCGGAACATGGACTCCAGCGAGATGACGAGCCGCACCAGCGTCGCGCCGTGCCCGCCCGGGCCGTCGGCCAGGCTGGCCAGGTCGTTCAGCCACTGCTGCATGCCGGTGTGGACCATCACCTTGGCGTCGCAGAGCCGCGCGTGGAAGGACATGCTCACGGCATGCACAGCCGCCGACGCCTCCGCGGCCGCGCGGCAGGCCTGCTGGTGCTGCGCCGCCACCTCCGCCATCGCGCACGATGCCGTGAAGTCGAGGTTGGCGCGGGAGCGCGCGTACGACTCGATGCTGTCGGTGCCGCTCAGGCGGGCCATCACGTGGGCCGGGGAGCACAGGCTGCGGCGGTTGCTGCCGGCCAGCAGATCGGCCGACGTCGCGTCCGCCGACAGCATCGCCGACGCGTACGCCGCCGACGAGCGGAAGTCGGCCGCGTCCACGGCGGCGTACGCGGCGCCGGCGCGCTCGAGCGCCGCCAGCGCTGCGGTGGCAAGGTCGACGGTAGTGGTAGTGGTCATCGTGGTTGTACTAGGAATTTGTGTTCTCCACTTTTCTCAGTTTAAAATAGTTCCGCTAACCGAATTTTCTCTCTTTTTTTTCTACCGGACCGCAGAAGTTCTCTCACAAAATCCAACTGCTTCCCGCAACTTCCCCACCATGGCCTCCTCCTTCTCCGCCTTCTACTTCGACGCGCAGGGCAGCGACTTCGACGAGCTGCTCGCGTCCCTCGCTGCTGCCACTTCCTCTTCTCCTGACGACGAACTGCTCACGATGTTCGACGACGACGACATCTTGGATGCTACGTACGAGATGGACGCGATGCTGCCCGCCGTCGAGGCCGTCCAGACCGTCGCGCCCGCCGTCGAGGCCGCCGTCGAGGCCGCCGTCGAGGCCGTCGAGACCGTCGAGGCCGTCGAGACCGTCGAGACCGTCGAGACCGTCGAGACCGTCGCGCCCGCCGTCGAGGCCGTCGCGCGCATGGCCACCCCGCCCATGAGCCCCTGGACCGACGGGGACGACAGCCGCTACAGCGGCACCGAGACCGAGACCGACACCGACACCGACTCCGACCCCGCTCTGCCGGTGGTGCAGTCCAAGCGCAAGCGCGCCCTGCCCGCCGTCGTCGCCGTCGCCGCCGTCGGCCCTACCACGAAGCGCCGCCGGCTTGGCAAGACCAAGCGGCAGGCCACGAAGAGCTCGCGCCTCGGCTGCAGCTGCACGAAGCGCAACTGCCGCACCGGCTACTGCCGCTGCTGGATGGCCGGCCTCGCCTGCGACCCCGATATCTGCACGGGCTGCACCGACCACTGCTGCAACTCCACCAACAGCCCGGACGGCCGCCGCGACAAGAAGCGCAAGGACGAGTGCAACTGCCGCAACAGCGAGTGCCTCAAGAAGTACTGCCAGTGCTTCGCGGCCAGCAAGGCCTGCACAGACGACTGCGCCTGCCGCGGGTGCAAGAACACGGCCTCCCACCGCGAGACCATGCACGATGCGGCGACGACGGCGCTGGCGGACGTCCAGGGCGACGCGGTGCCGACGCTCATGGTGCAGTGCTAGGACCTTTATCATTCATTCATACATGTATCACACCATCACACCGTGTACGTCCTGGAAGCGGGCGCTTCACCGCTACGTCCTAACGACCGCGAACACCCCCGTCGACTTCGTGCGCATGCCCTTCGGCGCACGAGCAGCATATTGCCGGGAAACCGTTGGCCGGAACAATTCAACCCAATCCAATCGGGTTTTATCAAGAAAGGTGAATAAATAGTCATATCTCTTTTATTTATCAACGGAATATCTAACGTCACACACAAAAAAACGAAAAGAACTACTTCCCTTCCCCATGGACCCCAAGTCGATCGCGCGCGCGCGCCTGCAGCCCCGCTGGCGCGATGCCTGGGCGCAGCCCCGCTACTTCTACCAGTCGGGCCCCGTCCAGCTGCCCTTCAGCGTCGAGCAGTCGACCGCGATCCGTAGCGGCGCCACGCACCTCAAGCTGGGCGACACCGACGCCACCTTCACGCCCGGCACCGTGACCATCGACGGCAACACCTTCGACCTGCTGCGCGGCAACGTCGCCCCGCAGGACATCATCATCTCCGCGGGCCACGTCTCGGCGCACCTCGACATCGACGCCGTCCTCACCGAGCTCTGGCTGGTGACCAACATCGAGCCGTCCCGCTGGTGCATCGTGCTCCTCAAGGACGGGCACGTCGACATCACCATCGCACCCTCCGCCGCCTTCGTCGCCGACGAGATCCGCCGCCGCCCTCCCACCGACCACGTCAGCCTCGGCCAGTGGCTCGAGCGCTACGACGTCCAGGCGTCCCCCGACAAGCTGGCCGAGGTGTTCGGCCCGGCGGCCCGTCTGCTGCCACCCGGCAGCGGCACGGGCAGCGACGGCACGGTGCTCGACGCCTTCGTGGCCCCGGTGACCGTCTACCTGCACGGCGCGGCGGGCAGCCGCACGCGGCGCCTGAACGCGACCGGCACCATGAGCATCAAGGACGTCCTCGCGGCGGCGCCGCGCGGCCAGTGGTTCCTGCACGGGGCGCCGCTGCTGCCGTTTGGCGACTGCTGCGTCTGGCGCTGCTGCGTGCACGGCAACGAGGTGCTTCATCTCTACAGCCAGCCCCACCCGGGCGCCTACGAGATGCAGGAGACCCTGGCCGGCGTCGTCCGCCTGCCGACCACCGCCGCGCACCGCACCCGGCCGTACGTGCCGTACCCGACGCCCAGCGGCAACATGTTCGGCAACGCCGTGCTGCCGCGCGCCCACGAGGTCGCCGCCGCCGCCCCGCACCTGCTGATGCCCGCGTGGCTGGCGCTGGTGAACGCGGGCGAGCGCATCGTCAGCTTCGACCACGCTGTCGTCATGGTGGCCGCGCTGTCGCCCCGCTACGGGCGCGCGCAGTGCATCGAAATCATCGGCCGCATGATGGTCCCGGGGCAGCACGCCATCCTGGTCGAGCGCCTCGCGGCGGCCGCGCGGCCGCAGGTGGCCGTGCGCAACAGCTACGGCCGGTGGCTGCAGTGCTTCTGCGACCACCTGTACGGCACGCGCAAGGCGACTCCCGTCATGATCACCCTGGCCGACCGCCAGTTCCCGCTGGCCTGCAGCTTCATGTGGTCGGAGATCGTGGGGCTCATACCCTCGGGGTACACCCCCGCCATCGCGGGCAACATGAGCGATGCCATGCGCGCCGCGATGGCGCGGCCCGATTTCATGCTGGAGGAACTCCGCACGGACACGGTCGCGCTGGTGCTGACCCAGCGGCCGCGGAAGCGCAAGCGCCCATGAGCACGCCCTCGGGGACGCGTATGACCGCGCCCTGCCTCTTCCGGCACACGCTGCTGACCAGGCTCCCGTTCTGCATCAGAAGGTCGGTGATCTTGAACTTCCACCCGCATTCGTTGCACCGGGCGTGAAAGCCCTGCCGCAGGTCCGGCGTGCAGCGACATCCACGGCCGAATACCTTCCGCATTTTGTATATAAAGCATTCATGCTCGTGTGTATCTGGGCATCCAACCCGCTGTTGCACGCCACGCATCTCATTTTGGATCCAGAAATCCACGAAAGCGATAGATCCGACTTAATATTGACGCATCGAACGCTTTGCGAATGATGATGATGTTTTGGCCGAATGTGATGCTTTCTACGTCAGGATATGTGGCGGTTAACGTAGTAAATTCGCGGTTGACGGTGCTGTCGATCAGGTGTGTCCATTCATCGACTATATTGTCCGAGCCGTTTAACGTGTAGCCGTAAATCGATTGGCCCTTCCCCCAATAACTGGTTTCCACATCCTCAATGAAATAATGCCCCCCCGGCTTCACATGGGGCCACAGAACGTCGAAAGAGATTCGCTGATGGGATGGGATGTGTGAGCCATCGTCTATAACAATGTCGAAGTTTCCACCGCTATCTTTGATCATCCATTTCATCCATGGCACGTTTGACTGATCGCCCATGTACAAGGTGGTACGCTTCCCGCTCGTTTCTTGCTGCTTTGTCTGGTGATTGTGGTATCCGATGCCGAATAGTGTCCCATGTACAAAGTAGTTATCCCACAGTTCCATGGACTTACCTCTTTCCACGCCTATTTCCAGAAGCCGTATAGGTGCATCTTGCAGTGGCTCCATAATGGGAGCGTAGTACCTGTCATAATGATGATGAGTACCCTTATCCGATCCCGACGCGTACATTACGTCATGCAGCGGCATATTAGTGCTAGCGAGGACGTTCGCAGTAAACAGTGTCGCCAGCATATTACTGACGCGGGCGTGCGCGGATTTACCCGGGCTGCTGGATATACGCGTTTGGCCGCTGATTATACTGGGGAACTTCGCTCGATCTTGGTAAAACGCCCCGCGCCAGGTTGGCTCACCCGGCGCGGCAAGCTCCCCGTGTAGCACAGGGAATCCTTTGTTTGCGACACACCACTTCTCCACCATCACGTCAAGGTATGGTTCCGCGGTGCCGTGTTTGCCATCAAACTCCATGAACGACCGGATTCCTGCCTTTGAGAACGACATAGCATGTGCACAGCGCCCGCATCCGAACGCTTCGTCGTGCAGACATATGCCCAGATATTTGAATAACCCCCCGGGAGCCATGGAAAGGGGCTGTACGGCACCTGGAGTTAGTTTGATGTCGTCTTCAAAGAAATAGCAAGCATCGGGCTCAGATGCTAGGCACCTCCTCATTGCAGCGTAAAACGCCTTCTTGTTGCACCAAGTTTGTTGCAATGCAGTTTTGTTTGGGGTGCAGCGGCCGTCCTGAATCACAACATCGAGGTGCAGCTTTCGTAGCAGCGCAACAGACTCTAGTGTGCGGATCGACGTTTTGTCTACGGACAGTAAATACGCGTTACCTATACCATGCGGGTGCTTGGACCTGGTGTGGTAATAGGCAGTGACGATGGTATCTGGCGCGCGAAAAGTCGCCGGGAGGGCGTTCTCCCCGTCAGTTGTAGTCGTCGTCGGCAGCCACATGTGGCGTTTGCGCATGAGAGCTTCCTTGTCCGATGCCTTGGCAATATAATTGAAGTGCACCGCAACTGGATCAGGCGGCGGGCTGTGCTGAAAGATGAACCCATTGGGAAACGCGGTGCACGGCAGGAGCTGGATAGGCACCTGGCTTTCCCGAAGGATGTAATTGACCGCGCCTTGGTCCGTGTGGTCAAAGCTGGGGCTGCCGATTGCTTTGCGCAAAACTGCCCGGGCCTCGGGTACAGCTCGGACGTAGTACAGACCAGTGCAAACAAGTTCCGGTGTCTTTACCACGGTGGGACCAGGGGAATCGTTACACGTGGTGAGGGCCTGCTGAAACATAAAGTTGACGGTAGCTTCTGCTCCCTTCAGGTAACTGTACGGGGACTTCAAGAACACAATATCCACATCGCTGAACAGCACCCATGATCCCGGTGCCGCTTCGCCTAGTGCGTCCACAAACAGCGGTAATTTTCGATTGGTGTTGCGCAAGTAGTTGGCACCCTGGTACACGACATCACGAGCTTTCTCCGTTGCCGCATTTGGGACTTGTCGTGCACCGCTGGGTTCAATGCATCTCGCCGCCTTGATTATTTCGCCGCACACGCCCTGGTCGATACCGTAGATAATTATTGGCAACTTATACGGCAGCAGTGATCGAATCCAATTGTTGGCCATGGACAGCAGCTCCAGAGATACGACCGCAACAACGGACAGCTGCGGGCGGGTCGATGTTTTGCACCGACGCACCCAGCAGCTCGGCGCAAAGCTGGCCAGATCACGCTCACTCGTGCCCGGTAGGTCCCACCGAAAACCCCTCCGGTCCATGTGCACGTCCTGGTGCTTGGCGAAGTACGCGGCAAAGAAGTCAAAGGTGCCACCGCTTAGCACCTGCTTCTTGCCCGAGCCGGCGATGCACATGTCCACGGCAGGAGTGCCGCGTAGGTAGTGCACGGTGGCAGGCATGTTCGCCTTGACCCACTTGGGCTCGTCACTAACTGCTACCACGCAACCCGTATACCCGGTGTAGTGATCCCGATGGGGGCCAACCCCAGTCGGGATAGCATCGCCGCCGCGCGCGTGCATGGACACGTCGGCTCCCCGTGGGCACGCGCCGCGTACCATCCTGTCGCACGTGGCCTGCGTTGAAGCACTGAACCCTATGGGCGCCTTGCCATGGTGGTAGTGGTGCGACTGCAGGTACCCCAGCAGGCGCAAGTTGACCACCCTTGCCCACTTGCTCCACTGCGGCAGCATCCAAGGCCTCGACTCGCGCACGTCGGTCCAGTCAATGGTTTTCGGGCATGGCCTGTAGACCACGTCAAAGCCCACATCCCGCAGGCGGGCCACAAGGGGCACCGGGGCGCAGAAGCGGCACCCCAACTTGCGTGCCACTCCTGCTCCGGATACGTAGCGGTACAGATCGTTGCCCAGCCTTCCCTGTTTGGTGCCCTGCACGGTCACATGGCACACAAGGGGATCAATCGGCACGTGCAAGCCCTGCCGGTCCCCAAACCGCGCGAGGACAGCCGCGGCGACCAGCGCCGATACATGCATTAATGAATCTGCCTCTAATCGTCCTTGCGATGGCCGAATTAGGCGATCATGGCATTCACGCGTCGCGCGAGGCCCTTGCCAAAGTGCTTCCAGTAAGCACCGGGGGCAAATATTGGCTGCCGCGCCATTTCGTCGTACGCCGTGCGGTTCCCCTCCAAGTACGCGACCGCATTCAGCGCTAGCAGGGGGGCTACGGGGTCGTAGTATATGAACGCGTTGCGGTTGAACAGGTCAAATACTTCTCGGGTCCCCCAGTAGATCGGCACGGCTCCCGCGGCAAACGCATTGATGATCTTCTCCGTTATATACCCGGGGGAATCCTGGTTTTCCATACACAGTACAAATCTATAGTCGCGGAAGGCTAGGTAATTTTGACCCCACCCAGCACGAATTGGCCGACTTTTATCGGGGTGTGACCCGTGACACCCGCCACCGGCGTACGCATCGATTCGCCCCGCCAGAGCATCGAACGCCTTCTCCCGCACAGGGACACAGTGACTAGCGGCATAGATGAGGCCATGCTTTCCGCTGTTATCCTGCCGCAGCATCACGGTACCCGTGCGCTGCCACGGAGCGATCAGGAAGTAACATACTGCAGCGTAATACACTTGAAGCGCGCCGGGCATAGGAGTCGCCAGTGGCCCAAGGTAATAGTGGCCGCCTAGCGGCTTTGCCATTGAAGGACCACTCAATGCTGACTCGCCCGCGATGTGTACCACACGCGTTGGGCCTACAGGGCACGGCACTGGCCCGCCTATACCACTCAACACTATGTCACGCGCATTCGGTATATGCCCCGCCGGCGCTAGTGGTAAACCAAACAAGGCCTGTGCGAATTCATCGTACTTCCAGCCACATGTGTATACAAATGCACGCTCCGGTGCTGCATCATCGAGGGAAGATACTGCGCCCTCCCTGTCTCCGAATCCAGAGAGGACATGCGCGACAGCAAGTACGCCTAGTAGCATAGTAATCGGCATGCGGCAAAAAGTTAGCGTGGTTGTGCCGCTATACACATTTATGTTTAGGTGGATCTCGGTCATCCTCGGTGTCTTCGGCGATCGCCAGGGTGTAACCCGGTCGCTCCGGTCATGCGCCGCGGGGGGCGCGCCCGCTACACACATGCCAGCCGGTGTCAGCGCCCCTAAGCACCATGCCATTCTGGTGCCGTACCGCGACCGCAAGGTTCATCTGCGGAAGTTCCTGGCGCACATGAAAGCCCACTTCGCGGGACTTCGGGGCCATGTGATGCATATCTACGTGATGGAGCAGGACGACAAGCGTCTGTTTAACCGCGCGTGGCTGTTCAACGCGGGTCTACGCACGCTGCTCCAGGAAGCCGTGACGTTCACCTGCGTGATCACGCACGACGTCGACTTCCTACCTTTGCCCGCGGTGGACTACACCAAATGCGCGCTACCGACGCAGCTAGGATCGGAGCTGGAACATTTCGGGTGGGGTGTGCCATACGGCAGCTACTGTGGTGGAGTAGTGTCCGCGTCCATGGCCGACTGGCGCAAGATCAACGGCTTCAGCAACCGGTTTAAAGGATGGGGCGGAGAAGATGACGAACTGGGCCAACGCTTCGGTCTCGCGGGATTGATGCAAGGGGGGCAGATCCACCGACCGCCCAAGGGCGAGGGGTGCTTTAGTCCCATGCACGACGAACATCATACAGCACGAACGAGTCGGAAATCCCCGCATAAAACCGGCCAGATGATTGACAATACAGCCAGCCATTGGAAGACGGACGGGCTTTCCAGCGTGAAGTACACGGCCACGAGTCGTCGAGCGCTCGGGTGCGGCGTATGGCACCTCCAGGTACAGCAACGCTAATGATGCATTAATGAACCTGCCCCTGCTCGTCCTTGTGATAGCCGAATTTGGCGATCGGCAGGGCACCTCGCGCACCATCCGCGACGCCAGCCACGACATCCTCGTTGTCGTACGCGCATTCGGCGGGCGTCCGTCGTACGTACGGCTCATGGAATCACTCAAGCGACTCCCCGTGCGCGTTGCGACGTGCGGAGACGTCGGACAAGGAGACTTCCACCCGATGTTCACGGCGCGGGCGTCCAGGCTGATGCACAGCACAGACGACCACTTGCCTGCCGCATGGGGAGATTCGCCGCACTGGCGGCGCTGGAAAATCTCACTCGTAGTGGATCTATTCGGCTGCTTACTCGCGGCAGAGAAGCAGGCGCGCGTCATCGTGTACCTGGAGGACGACGTCGTACTACTGCCCACGTTCCTATCATACGTGCAGGAATTCGCGCGCTCGCAGGACCGGGTATGGTGGGGCATGAAGCAGATGGGCACGCAGTGCTTTATGGTGCGCAGCAGCGCCATACAGGGACTTTACAGCGCCGTAGAACCACGATGGATGCTCGACCCAGCGGACTGGTTGATATGGGGCAATAACTTGAAGCATGCGTATACCCCCGCGCGATTCGATAATGTCGTGCTGCATGCACCAGGGGCGTCCACACACCCTGGAAGCTAGGAAGCTAGTCCACGTCGACCAGCGCCCACGCCAGCTTGGGTGAACCTATGTAGGAGCTGACTTTGTATCGCAAGCTGTTCATACCGTCGGTGCTCTTGCGGGCCGCCGCGCTGTTCAGTAGCTTTTGGGTGGTCTTATAATTTGATACGTCTCTCTGTGTATGACCCGTTTGCATGTGCCGGAAGAGGCCGTGCTTAGCGTGCTGCAAAGGATGTCCTGACGACGTCAGCCGCCAGGAAAAGTCGTCGTCCTCACCGCCCCAGCCGTAGTACAGGTTGGAAAACCCGTTGGCCAGCCGGTAATGAGCGGGCGCAATGGTCATTACCCCGGCTGACCCGTACACTGGGGCCACTTGCGCTTTACCCGCGTGCACCGTGGTCACCACCTGCGTGGGCTCCACGCACGCGTCGTACGTCACGTTTGCAAGTGGCAGGTAGTCGACGTCATGCAGCACAATGCAATTGTACGCGCGGGCCCTGAGCATGTCTACCGCGACATTAAACAGCCACCCCTTGTAGAACGAGCCGCTGGAGACCGGCTCCACGATCAATACATCCATATCGTAGGCCTTAAGCGCGTGTAGCAGCCGTGGCAGCTGGGGGGCTCTATTCTTGTAGGGCACGATAGCAGCGATGCGCATTGCCGGATATACGTGCACTGCTGCTGGCGCCACGCGGGCCGGGTATACGTGCACTGGCGCCGGCGGCCTTGTACAGCGTCGTGCAACCAATACCAGGGAGGCGATCGCCGTACACGAGGTTATCCAGCGCACCGTGCGCCAGTGAAACATTTTATTGTGTCTGGCGCAGCACCACTTGTGATGATGATGCTATTGTTAGCTGCGGCCGTCCGTGGTGTGTCGGACCGCGCGTACATGAACGCACATGGCGCACGCATGACCTGCCGGCCGGGCATCAAAGGATCCTTTGTACACCCGGAGCGCGACGGCCATTACCTGCTTAAGCGGCTGATGCAGCGCGTGCGCAACAAGGAGCCGTTCGCGTGGGTCCATTGGGGGGATGGGGAGATGATTCGCGCCGCTCGCGAGCCCAAATATGCATCTTTGATGCATACGTGGCCGCGCATGGCCGACCAGCACATGTACGCGGCGATAGCAGTGTGGTGGATGTGCGGCTCATTCGAGAGCCAGTGGAACATGCACGCACTGTCCAATTACACGTACCTGGACTACGTATACCTTTGCATGGGCGACCCTCGCGACCACGACATGATGCGTCACAGGAAGGCCGGTGTCAAAGGCTGGATCGTGGAGGCGCACGCCGCTCGGCGGAATGTTGTGGTCATTGGACCTTCTTTCCTGCGCTCCTCGAAAAGCTATTTGCACTACATCGACTACTACGATACGCCCAATCCCATCGACTGGCAGAGTGTCGTACACATACTCAACTTCATCCGCCGGCAGACTGCCCCCGATATCATCTTCGCTGTCATGGCAGGGACGTCCGCCAAATATATCATCACCAAGGCGTACGCAGAGAACCCCAATCACACCTTTATTGATGTCGGCAGTGCGCTGGATCCGTACAGTGGCGTAGCATCGCGTGGTCAGGATGTCAAGGAGTACTGCAACGCAGAGGCAACGCACGCGCACCTGTACGACGGGCTACAGTGGATGGCGGACGACTTATGCGTGCACCACGAAATCTAATATCAGAAGCGTATCATGGTACCGTACCTGGGTTGCGTGTAGAGCCGGGGCGGGTAGAGGTCGTCGGCGGGACTGGGGGCCACGGCGTTGCTTGCAGCGCTTTCCTTCCACGTCACTTTAAGTTTGCACAGGCAGAGCAGGATTCCGACCAGAGCAAGCACCGCGAATCGGTACAGCCACGTGTCGGCGAGCCCGCAGTCGTACAGTGCCAGCAGGGCACCCCACTGCAGCACGTCCACGGCCATAACCACGCGGCGCCAGCCCCCCAACTTGGTGGGGTAGGTCTCGTAACGTCTAAACGGCGGTTTCAGCAGCGCCCCGATGAGACCAGAGAAGTGCAGCGCCAGGCACACGATCAGCACGATGCGCAGGTGCTCCTTTAGCGCCCAGGCACATACCAGCGCCACGGCGTACAACACATAGATAATACCGACACCACGGCGCACAAACGTTTCGTACATCAGCTAGTGGCAAAGACCTTTTTATACGCATGCCGTTCATTCGTTTCCGCGCATGCTCCAAGGCTGGTTACACGCCCGTTGCCATCCTGGAGGAGCACGCCATCGGGGGCTTCGTGCAGCAAATCGATTACCTCTTTGCGAAAATTGAATATGAGTGTTTTAGCCCCTTTTGATTTCAACGGAGTTTTTTTAACGCCACAAATTTTTAGAACACCAGCACCATGGGCTCCTCCTGCAGCTCCGCCGCCGCCATCATGCCCACCAAGCCCGGTGCCGAGTGCGCCATCTGCATGGACGCCATCGACCACGCTGACCACACCACCACCAACTGCGGCCACGCCTTCTGCAAGGACTGCATCCACGAGTGGCTCGAGAGCAACATGACCTGCCCCAACTGCCGCACCCAGGTCCACACGCTCGACACCCCGCGCAGCGCCCTGCGCCGCGCCGACTCCTACCTGCGCCGTGAGCGCGAGCGCATGGCGCACGAGGCCGCCAGCATGAATCGCCGGGCCAAGGAGCGCAAGGCCGCCCTCAAGAAGCTGGGCGGTGCGCGCATGCGCAACGAGATCCAGCGCATGCGCGAGGAGGGCTTCCACCACGGTGTCGACCCCGAGGTTGCCCGCGCGCAGCACGCGGCGCGTACCGAGATGCGCCGCCGCCGTCGCCGCAGCGGCCGCCGTCGCACACAGCATGTCTAATCACATAAACCTCATTCTTGTACCTGTACGGCCGCCCTAGTCAATGTTAACCCATGACTCGGTTGCACGGCTCCATGAACGGCGCCGTAGGCCACCGAAGGCCGCCTTGTACTGCCACGCTCTGTCCCAGAGGAAGTGGTACTTCATCCACTGGTCCGTGGTCAGCTCGCAACCCATGAACGGCGGGCCTCTGTCAGTGCACACGCCGCGCCAGCGATGCCTCTCCAGCTGTATGCGCTGCTGCAGGGGGGAAAGATCGGAGAAGATCGTATTGGCGGTGTACCACGGCGAGCCGGCAGCCCGGTGCGTATCGCAGATGTCGCAATCACAATAGCGGGCCATCGCAGTTCTATGGTTTAAATTTTAAGGACATAGAACTACGATGCACCAGGATGGCTGCCCAAGGCGGCCGACGGCCCTAGCGGCCATTAACTGCCTACAACACGCGCAGATCATGACGTCCAAGCGAAAGCACATTGACAAGACACTGGAATTACTCTGTGCCGCCGTGCCCGCTAGCGCTGGACTTGGTCTAGAGCGGTGTAAAGAGAGCCTTCCCTACACCGCGCCGGAGCTCCTGGACAGCCTTTGGCTGCGCATATACACAATACTTACGAGCAGGTCGGGCGGCAGCCCCGTTTGGGCAAACCAGGCCAGGGACATCTGGAACAAGGCGGCGGTAGAGTACACTAAGATTTAAATTTAAACTTCCTCATTTATTGTTCTGATGTGCACCAGGATGGCTCCCCTGCTGGGCAAGCGTGTACATTGCAGCGGCTCCCCGCAGCTGCGCAATACTGTCCAGTTTATCGTGCACTCCCTCGGAGGCTCGTACAGCCTGGCGCCGTCGCCGTCGTGCACCCACATTGTTGCCAGTGAGGTCGACCATACTGTCAAGGTCTGCCGCCTGTACCACCCGGACATTCCCGTGGTCCACCCGCGCTGGCTGACCAAGTGCTGGACGGCGCGTATGATGGCGAGCATTGACCCTCACATGCTCTTCTATGTGCTAGAGGCTCAGCGCACCGGAACCAGCACGCGGTACGGCAGCTCGCTCCTGTTCTACACCGAGCTGCCAAGGTTCCTGTGCGTGGAGCGCGAGGTGCGCAACTACCTGCCCGAGTACATCGCTCTGCCGCCCAGGTGGCTTGCCCGGTTCCTGGGCGGTCCCCTCGAGGTGCGCAGCTGCACACGGACGTGGAACCTGGTGTGGCAGCAGCTGAGCGACACCACCTTCTGGGGGTTCCAGCTGCGGCAGATGAACTGGGAGGCACGCCGCGTCTACCTCATGGCGCTGCTCCGGGCGGCCCCTCGGCTGAAGGAGCGCAAGCGCATGCGGGAGGTCGCCGATGGCCCGGTTCTGGCGATGAAGCGGCTGGCGTTCCTGCCCGACGTGCTGTGGCCAGTGGTGCTGAAGTACCTGTAGATCGCAACTTATGATTTCATTATACGACATGCAGTCATAGTAGTTGATGGTAGCAGCGGGGTGCGATGGGCAGCAGACCGAGCAGGAGTCGGCACCAGAACAGAGTGGGGGTCCCATATTGTCTGTAGTAGTTGATGGTAGCAGCGGGGTGCGAGGGGCAGCA
>Ga0209090_10000007_pt1 | contig 147949 bp, 145 predicted proteins | sample ArcticOcean_MG_C_9_FD_187432 | JGI IMG/M metagenome (GOLD analysis project Ga0209090, IMG submission 187432) | Marine microbial communities from western Arctic Ocean - ArcticOcean_MG_CB2_152 (SPAdes) (version 2) | ecosystem: Environmental > Aquatic > Marine > Oceanic | place: Arctic Ocean... | reverse complement strand
AAAAAAAGTAGCTAAGAAAGCCGCAACAAAAAAAGTAGCTAAGAAAGCCGCAACAAAAAAAGTAGCTAAGAAAGCCGCAACAAAAAAAGTAGCTAAGAAGAAAACATAAATAATTATTTTTTAGTGTAAAATAGAATTTATAAATTTTATTCGAATGATTTAATCAAGGAAAGGCAATGGCACATAAGAAAGCTGGCGGTAGTACAAGGAATGGAAGAGATTCGGAAAGTAAACGCCTTGGTGTTAAAATGTATGGCGGTCAAGTGGCAATTGCGGGAAATATAATTGTTCGTCAGAGAGGAACTCGTTTCCATCCGGGAGTTAACGTTGGTATGGGGCGAGATCATACGCTTTTTGCAAAAGCCGACGGACAGATAAAGTTCCAAAGAAAAGGAATAAAAAACAGACAATATGTTAATGTCCTTTAAAGAAGAATATTTGCTCTAAATAATTTACTACCCCGCAGTTGCGGGGTTTTTTTTACCCAACTAAGATAGTTTTATTATGAAATTTGTAGATGAAGCCTTAATTAAAGTCGCAGCCGGTTCTGGCGGCAGTGGATTTTTGAGTTTTCGTCGTGAAAAATTTATTGCTAAAGGTGGCCCAGATGGTGGAGATGGAGGCGACGGCGGCAGTGTCTATTTTGTCGCAAGTGATGCTACTAATACTCTTGCTGATTTTAGAATAGTCAAAACTTATGCTGCTGAAAATGGTTCGCCCGGCTCTGGTAAAAATATGACAGGTAAAGGTGGAAATGATTTAGATGTAGTTGTTCCTGTGGGTACAACAATCGTGGATATCGACACCAGTGAGTTAATTGGGGATCTCAAGGAAATTAATCAACGGATAAAGGTAGCGCAGGGAGGAGAGTCCGGCCAAGGAAATACAAGGTTTAAAAGTAGTGTTAATCGTGCCCCGAGAAAAATTACAAAAGGTACGCAAGGCGAAACTAGAAGGCTAAGCTTAGAGTTAAAATTGATTGCTGATGTGGGTCTACTTGGTATGCCAAATGCCGGTAAATCGAGTTTAATTAGGGTGATGTCTAGTGCTAAACCGAAAGTTGCTGACTATCCATTTACCACTTTATACCCTAATTTAGGGGTTGTATCAGTCGGTATGTTGCAAAGTTTTGTTATGGCGGATATCCCAGGGCTGATCCAAGGTGCGGCAGAGGGAACTGGTTTAGGTATTCAGTTTCTAAAGCATTTGCAACGAACAAGAATTTTATTGCATTTGGTTGATATTGCCTCTTATGATTTACCTATAAAACCTGCACAAGCATTTAGGGATATAGAGCAAGAGCTAGAAAATTTTTCTGATGATTTAATCAATAAAACACGATGGCTAATAATTAATAAAACAGATTTATTACCTCAGGAGGAAATGCATACGATATGTGAGGATTTTATCAAAGAATTAAATTGGAAAGGACCTGTTTTTCAAATTAGCGCAATTACAGGTGATGGAGTTGATGAGCTTGGAAAAGCTATAATGCTTGAGTTGGACTCATTAGATGTAGAGTAGAAAGATTCTATATTTAACTATTTACTTAAGCCTTTAATCATTTTATTCAGTCTACTTTTGTGTCGCGCGGCTTTATTTCTTTTGATGATATTCTTATTTACCATACTATCGATCACCGGAACTGCATTTTTAAAAGCTTCTTGAGCTACTTTGTGGTCTTTAGATTCAATAGCGCTAATCACAATTTTTATACTAGTTCTAAGCTTTGATCTTAACCCCATATTATGCGAGCGTGTTTTTTCGGCCTGACGAGCTCTTTTTTTTGCTGATTTAATGTTTGCCACTTTAAATATTGTCCATTTTTTAATTAATTAAATTTTTCATTCTCTAGCGATCTTATTCTAGGTTGAATGAATAGAGCGGGGTATTATTCTTTTATAATAGGGGATTGTCAATCGGATAATTTAAGAAATCTTTTATTCGACCCATAGATAAAAATAAAAAATTATCTAGAATATTATTAGGTACAATTATTATAAAATATTAATCATGATTCTTTCTATAAAAAAATCTAAGAATAAATTAATCAACTCAACCATTGTTGTTAGTTCGATGACGATGCTATCACGTGTATTTGGCCTAACACGAGACGTTGTCTTCGCGAGATTTTTTGGAGTATCCATTGTTATGGATGCTTTTATTGTTGCTAATCGTATACCTAATATGTTGCGACGTTTTTTTGCAGAGGGTGCGTTCAATCAAGGTTTTATTCCTGTCATTGCTGATTATAAGGAGAGCCGAACTCACGCAGAGGTAAAATTATTAGTTGATTCAGTTGCAGGTACTTTTGGTTTAATACTTTTCATTGTATCAATGATAGGCGTTATAATGGCGCCAATTCTGGTGTCTATAGTTGCTCCTGGTTTTATTATGGATGATGGACGTTTTGATTTGGCTACCTTAATGTTGCGCTTTACATTTCCATATTTAATGTTTATTTCTTTAACGGCATTTGCGGGTGGAATTTTAAACACATATGGAAAATTCTCTGTTCCTGCGTTTACACCAGTAATATTAAATATAACTTTAATTTTAGCTGTAATTTTCCTTGCACCAAGATTAGATAATCCTGGACTAGCACTTGCCTATGCAGTGTTTGTTGCTGGAATTATTCAATTAATATTTCAATTACCTTTTTTATCAAAAATTAATCTAATCCCAAGACCTAGATGGGGAATCAATCATGTAGGCTTGAGAAGAATAGGTAAGTTGATGGCACCAGCGATTTTTGGCTCATCAGTTGCGCAAATTAATATTCTAATCAGTGGAATAATTGCTTCAATGCTTGGGATAGGGAAGATAAGCTTGCTGTATTACTCTGACAGAATAATGGAATTACCATTGAGTCTATTTGGTATAGCTCTCGCTACAGTAACCATGCCATTTCTATCAAGTCAGTATGCACAAAAATCTATGGAAAAATTTGCTGAAGTGATTGATTGGTCGATGAGATTGGTTTTTTTATTCGTAGTTCCTGCCGCTATTGGTATTTTTCTTTTGGCGGAGCCTATGATTGCCGTCATTTATTATGGAGGGATGTTCGATCAAACAAACGTTGAGATGACGGCGCTAAGTTTAAAGGCTTTCTCTATAGGGCTGATTGGATTTTCATTTGTAAAAATTCTCTCTCCAGCATATTTTGCCAGAGAAGACACCAAAACTCCGGTTAAGGTTGGTTTAATTTGTCTGATGCTAAATTTGGTTTTAGGTATTTCTTTTGCTTATTACTTGACTCAATTAAATTATCCTGGAGCTCATGCGGGACTCGCATTAGCTATTTCAATTGCTGCCTCCTTAAATGCTTTTTTGTTATACATAGGACTAAGAAAAAATAAAATAATCCAGTCAGGAAAAAATTGGCTTAGTTTTCTTTTCAAGATTGCCATAGCTAATTTTTCCATGTTTATCTGCCTGTCTTTCTTCGAGCAACCACTTTCATGGTGGATATCACTTGAATTATTGCATCGGTCGTTCTGGTTATTATTAGCAATTGTAACTAGTATGCTGGTTTATTTTAGTGCGTTATTTTTATCCGGTATAAAGCTGGATATTCTAAAGTTTAAGAGTGATTAGCGATTATGCAACTAATTAGATCAATTAATAATTTTCCACATGAACTTGTAGAAAATGGGTGTGTATTAACCATAGGTGCCTTTGATGGTTTACATCTAGGACATCAATGTCTGTTAGAAAATGTAATAAAACAAAGCGAAAAAAGTAACTTACCATCGGTAGTTATGAGTTTTGAACCCACTCCTGGTGAATTTTTTTCACGTGATAAACCACCAGCGAGATTAATGCGTTTTAGGGAGAAATATCAAGTACTTAAAAATTTAGGTATCGATATTTTCTTTTGTCCTCGATTTGATAATAAAATGCAAAATATTGAGGCCGATGATTTTATTAGACAGCTATTAATTCATAGGCTTAACTTAAAATACTTAGTAATTGGAGATGACTTCCATTTTGCGCGCAAACGCAGTGGCAGTTATGAGCAGCTTAAGAAAGTTAAAAGGTTACTTGAGTTTGAAATAAAAAAAATACCCAGTGTCATTGTAAATGATGAACGTACAAGCAGTACATTGGTCAGAGAGTTACTGCATCAGGGGGACTTACTTAAAGCAAGTCAGTTTCTGGGAAAGCCATATCAAATGTCGGGACGAGTTGTTACTGGAAAAAAATTGGGTAGAAAGCTCGGTTATCCAACTGCAAATGTTAACATCCAACGCTTACAGAGTGCGTTAATGGGTATTTTTGCGGTAAGAGTTCATGGGCTTGCAGACAAACCATTAGACGCGGTTGCTAGTCTTGGTAAACGACCTACTTTTTATCAAGGACAGAAACCTTTACTCGAAGTGCATATTTTTAATTTTAATAAAGATATTTATGGTTGTTATATTGATGTGGATTTTATTTCTAAAATTCGAAATGAAATTAAATTCAACTCAGCAGATGAATTGGTCGATCAAATGCACAAAGATGCAAGAGATGCTAAAAACATTCTTTCAACTCAATAATTAATTAAGAGTTAAAATAATATGAATATAAAAAACCTTACCAGTGAGTCCAGATTACTACTTAAATGGAGCTCAGTCACAACGTTAATTGTTATTTTGGATCAATGGGTTAAATATTGGATAGTACTAAATCTCTCTCTTTACGAAAAAATTGGTGTTAATTTCTTTATTAACATTACATACCAGCAAAACACAGGAGCAGCTTTTAGTATTCTTGCAGATGCTGGCGGCTGGCAGCGTTGGTTTCTTTCTATATTAGCTATTCTTGTTTGCGGATATATTGTTCACTGGCTTTATCAATTAAGGGTAACGTCTCAATGGTATTTGGCCTATGGTCTTTCTTTTGTATTGGGCGGTGCCTTAGGAAATGTTATTGATCGAATAAGATTGGGTTATGTTGTTGATTATGCGCAAGTACTCATAAATGGATGGCCTTTTCCTTCATTCAATGTAGCAGATGCAGCGATCACTATAGGGGCCGTATTAATTATAATTGATGCAATTATTAATAAAGAATTATATTAAAAAGTTAAAGTAATTTTTATATATTATAATTTAATTGGTTTATACTTAATTTCATAACCATATTGATTGCAAAGTGTAAGATTGATGAATTATTCAAAATTATTAAGACAACAAGGAATTAGCCCAACTAAACAACGTTTAGAAATTGCCGACGCGTTGTTAACAAAACCACAACATATCTCTGCTGATCAATTACTTGTTTTACTCAGAAAGCAAGGCAGTAAGGTATCAAAAGCCACTATTTATAATACATTGAATTTATTTAAAACTGGTCGACTGGTTCGCGAATTGAATGTCGACTCAGCAAAAGCAGTATATGATTCAGCCGCCTATACTCATCATCATTTTTATAATATCGATACTGGGGAGGTTATCGATATTCCCGAAGATGAAATTAATATCGAAGCTTTCCCAACTTTACCTCCTGGGACACGGAAAGACGACATAGAAATTTTAATTAAAGTTCGTCAAAAATAATTAAATCATAATGTCTTTTAGCTGATAAAGCGCATACTCAGATTAATAGCTGAAATATTTTTCGTTAAGGCGCCAACCGATATATAATTGACACCTGTTTCTGCAATTTTACGAATATTTTTAAGAGTTATATCCCCGGATGCTTCAAGTAATTTTGGTTTAGAGCATAGAGATTGATTAATTTCATATGCTTTCTTTAACATCTTAAGATCAAAGTTATCCAGTAATAGACGATCAGCGCCCGCGCTTATAGCTATCTTCATTTCCTCAAGAGTCTCAACTTCAATTTCAATTGGCATATTTGGATACATCGTTTTTGTTTTTTGGACAATATTCTCAATTCCATCACCACCAATAATATGATTTTCTTTTATCAGAATCGCATCAAATAAGCCGATTCTATGGTTAGTGCCACCACCACATAAAACTGCATATTTTTGAGCTAAGCGAAGCCCGGGAATTGTTTTTCTTGTATCTAATACCTTGCAATTTAAACTTTCTAATTGATTTACATATAGTCTCGTGATCGAGGCAGTTGCTGATAATGTTTGTAAGAAATTTAATGCACATCTCTCACCAGATAAAATATTCTGGGTTGATCCTGATAGTTCAAAAATTATTGTATTTTCCTTGATGAAGGCACCATCATTAAACATCCAATTTATTTTAATGCTTGGGTCAAGCTGTCTGAAAACTTCATTTACCCATAGCTTTCCACATAAAACCATATCTTCGCGACAAATAATTTCTGCTTTTGAGTGAGATGTTATGTTGTTTATAGTTGCTGTTATATCCCCATCACCAATATCTTCCATTAGTGATTTACTGACAGAAAGGTTGATTTCATTTTTTAATAGGTCATTAATAAGCATAATTTATAAGAAATAAGCCTAGAAAATCTTGACTTATTTTGATACCTGCTTTGTATTGGTTAGTAACTGATACAACAATTTCTATTATAGATAGTTTAATTTAATAAATGGGTTTTTTTTGAGAGACAAACGGAAACTGGTTAAGTTACAATTGTTAATAATTTTTTTTAAATAATGAGAGTAAATATTTTGGATATTAATGAACGCATAAAAGATCAATTAAACAGCCATCACATCATGCTTTATATGAAGGGAACTCCTGATTTTCCACAATGTGGATTTTCAAGCCAAACAGTCTCTGCTCTTAAGATGATTGGCAAACCTTTCTCTTACGTCAATATATTTGAAGACCCTGAAATTAGAGAAGGCCTAAAGTCATATTCAAATTGGCCTACATTCCCTCAGCTCTATGTGAAAGGTGATTTGATAGGTGGGTGTGACATCGTAATGGAAATGTATAAAAATGGCGAATTAGCAGAATTACTTACCGAAGAAGATTGATTTATTTAAGATATATTTTTATGAAAGATTGGATTAAATCGATTCACGACATCACAAAAAATATCCGCTGTTTTTTCAGCATCATAGGCAGCACCATGAGCTTGTTCGGCATCCCATTCGAAACCAGCAAGTTCAACAGCCCTTGCCAATACTGTATGTCCATATGTAATTCCGCATAGAGTTGCAGTGTCAAAGCAGGAAAAAGGATGAAAGGGATTACGTTTTAAGGAGCATCTCTTAGCTGCTTCATTGATGAAGTTCAAATCAAATGAAGCGTTGTGCCCAACTAAAATAGCTCTCTTGCATGATAGCTCCTGCATGGCTTCACGTATTTTTTTAAAAATATCGTTTAGCGCATCTTTTTCATCGATCGCTAATCTCAATGGATGGTCGGGATCTATTTTGTTTACAGCTAGGGAAGCAGGTTCAAGATTCGCACCTTGAAATGGCTTTACGTGATGCCGAATAGTAGCACCACGTAACAATGTTCCATCATCTTGTGGGTCAATCATTACAGCCGCCACTTCTAGTAATGCATCGGTTTGATGATTGAAACCGCCAGTTTCGACATCAACAATGACCGGAAGATAGCCTCGAAATCTATTTGAAATATGAAAGGTATGATTCATCTTAATAATTTTTTTAAAGTAAGAAGTGCATCTTATCAACTTTTTGTATTAAGAATATCTCTTTCAATGATTAAATTTAAACTAAAGCGAACACCAAAACCTGTAATTTTAGTAGGTATATGTCCAAGCCCTCCTTTATTGGTTGCTGCACTTAAGTCGATATGTATCCAAGGTATCGAAGGGTCAACGAATTCATTCAAGAAACAAGCGGCTAAAATATGATCGCCTCCTCCTCCTGGAGAGCATTGCTTTATATCTGCTGTTTCACTCGCAAGTTCTGACATAAATTCTTTACCAATCGGGAATGGCCAAACTCTCTCACCACTTTCAGTTCCACTCTTTTTAATAGCTCGGTGAAGATATGGGTGGTTTGTAAATGCCCCACTATAACGAGTAGTGACGGCATTCATGCAAGCGCCCGTTAATGTCGCATAATCAATAATAAAATCAGGTTTTTCTTCTGCAGCAAAAAATAAGGCATCAGCAAGAACCATTCTTCCCTCAGCATCAGTGTGAATTGTTTGTATTGTTTTACCATTTGCTGCAGTAATTACATCTTGTGACTTATAAGCCTTAGGTCCGGTTCGGTTTTCAGTTATCGCTAACCAGCAATCTACTTCTATGGGCAGATTTAGTTTTGTTATTGCCAGAAGAGTTCCTAATGCAACTGCGCTTCCTCCCATATCAATATGCATATCAAGCATGCTGCTAAAAGGTTTCAAATTACTCCCACCTGTATCAAAAATTATACCTTTTCCAACCAAACTAAGTGTTTTTTTAGCTTCCTTGTTATGAGGTTTGAATTTTAACCTCACGATAGCTGCACTATCATCCTCGTTACCTTGTGACACCGCAAGAAAAGCTCCGGCACCCATGGTTTTCAATTCCTCTGTTTTGTGGACAGTTAATTCCCAGTTGAGGTCATCTGATAGTTTGCTTAATAGATCTATGTAATTAAGGGCATCTAGTTTATTAGCGGGTAATGCTGTTAACCATCTTGCTATATTATTCCCGTGAGATTCAGCAATTTCTCTCTCTAGGTTGATTTTTTTATTCATGCCGATTAATTTGATGCTATTAATTTTTTCTTTACTAGGATTAGATTTATATTCAGGCATCATAAATTTAGCAGCTAGGGCGGCTGATATCATAGCCCTAGCAATAGATTCTTCATCATTTTCATCGAAACCTAAAATCCAAATAGCAATAATTCCAGATTTTTCATTCGATGTTGCTTCAATCATTTTTCTCGCGGAAGTTAAAGATTCATGAGTTTCTTTCTTAGGATCAAATTTTCCAATATGCAGAGCGGTTTGCTTTTTATTTTTTAGTCTGGTGGAGATAGTTGGAAGACCGCCAGAAGAGCGATTCGTTATTAATGTCTTTAAATTCTCCCCCTGTGGAATATTTTTCCAAATATTATTAGAAATTTTCTTGGGTAAGATGAGTAAAATTTGATCGATATTTTCTAAATCAATATTTTTAGGAATTCCAGTTTGCTGGATGATGCGGATATTTTTCTGGAAATCGTTATAATGCAGTTCTGCCATTGGTTAATCACCTTAGATTGAATTATTGATTGAAAAGACGTTTATATTTGGATGATATCGAGTTTGCAAATCAAATCAAATCTATCGCTTATTATTGCATTATGAAAATCTAAGCGTTAGATATTGGTTAATTCAACAAAGAAAACCTATAATACTCTTAAATACTAAAGATTATGGATAATCTACTATGAGTGATTTTAACAGAATTGATGATAAGGATCCGATTGAGACCAGAGAATGGCTTGATTCTATAGATTCTGTTATTGCACAGCATGGTCCGGAGAGGGCGCATTTTATTCTTAATCAAATGGTAGATTACGCTCGTCGATCCGGAACATATCTGCCTTTCTCACATAACACCGCTTACCTCAATACCATTCCTGTTGGCAAGCAACCAAGTTATCCGGGCGATAGAGCGATTGAAAAAAGAATCGAAGCAATTATTCGCTGGAATGCAATGGCCATGGTTGTTCAGGCTAATAAAGAAAGCTCTGAATTTGGAGGTCATATTTCTACCTATGCATCTTCAGCGACACTATATGAAGTTGGTTTCAATCATTTTTGGAGAGCGCCAACAAAGCAAAACCAGGGAGATATGGTATTTATTCAAGGACATTCTTCACCGGGTATATATGCTCGAGCTTATTTAGAAGGTCGTTTGAACGAATCTCAACTAAATGGATTCAGAAAAGAGGCAAGTGGTAACGGTCTGTCTTCTTACCCACATCCTTGGTTGATGCCAGATTTTTGGCAGTTTCCGACAGTTTCGATGGGCTTAGGGCCGATGATGGCAACTTATCAGGCGCGTTTTATGCGGTACATGGAACATCGTGATTTGATTCAACCAAGCAATCGAAAAGTTTGGTGTTTTTTAGGTGATGGTGAAATGGATGAGCCGGAATCAATGGGGGCAATTACAATGCCTGTCAGAGAGGGCTTAGATAACCTTGTATTTGTTGTTAATTGTAATTTACAGAGACTGGATGGCCCTGTTCGTGGTAACGGTAAAATTATTCAAGAATTAGAAGCTGCTTTTGGTGGCGCTGGATGGAATGTCATTAAATTGATATGGGGTTCAAGATGGGATCCCCTGTTAGCCAGGGATACTGATGGTCTTCTCAGAAAAATAATGGAAGAGTGTGTTGATGGCGAGTATCAAAATTTTAAATCTAAAGGCGGTGATTACGTAAGAGAAAACTTCTTTGGAAAATATCCAGAAACGAGAGAAATGGTAGCCAATTTATCCGATCAAGATATCTGGCGACTAAATCGAGGTGGTCATGATGCTAAGAAAGTATTTGCAGCTTATGATCAGGCGATTAACCATAAAGGTAGGCCAACTATCATTCTGGCAAAGACAGTCAAAGGTTTTGGCATGGGAGCTGCAGGAGAAGGACAAAATATAGCTCATCAGCAAAAGAAATTAGATATCGATGCTTTGAAAGAATTTAGAGATCGTTTTAATATCCCCGTATCAGATAAGATTATAAAGAATGTGCCTTATTATAAACCTTCTTCAAAAAGCCCGGAGTTGGAGTATTTGCAAGAACAAAGGAAAAATCTTGGTGGTTTTCTTCCGCAACGACGAACTAAGTCAAAAAATCTAAAAATTCCTTCATTAGATATATTCAAGAGTCAATTAGAGGGGACGGGTGACAGAGAAGCATCAACAACCATGGCATTTATTCGAATCCTTAACTCAATAGTACGCGACAAACAAATAGGAAAAAATGTTGTTCCTATTGTCCCGGATGAAGCTAGAACTTTTGGGATGGAAGGAATGTTTAGGCAAATTGGTATTTACTCATCCAAAGGGCAGCTTTATACACCTCAAGATGCCGATCAATTGATGTTCTATAGGGAAGATAAAAAAGGTCAGATATTAGAAGAAGGCATCAATGAAGCCGGCGCTTTCTGTTCTTGGTTGGCAGCTGGTACTTCTTATAGCAATCATGATCATCAAATGATTCCGTTTTATATTTATTACTCAATGTTTGGGTTTCAAAGAATTGGTGATTTCATTTGGGCTGGCGGTGATATGCAATCTAGAGGTTTTTTGATTGGAGGGACTGCTGGAAGAACAACTCTGGCGGGTGAGGGTCTTCAGCACCAAGATGGAAACAGCTTGATTAGCGCCTCTTCAATACCCAATTGCGTTACTTATGACCCAACCTATGCTTACGAGCTGGCGGTAATTATTCATGATGGATTACGCCGTATGATGGGTAATCAAGAGAATATTTTCTATTACATTACCTGCATGAATGAAAATTATACTCATCCCGCTTTACCCAAAGGTTCAGAAGCAGGAATTTTAAAAGGAATGTATTTACTGCGAGAAGGAGAAATTAAGGATGATGTTAGTAAGCCACAATTAATGGGTTCAGGTACGATATTAAGAGAAGTTATTGATGCAGCGGATATACTCCTGAATGACTATAATATCTCATCAGATATATGGTCTGTTACTAGTTTTAATGAGTTAAGAAGAGAGGCGCTTGAAAAGGACCGCTTGAACCAGCTAAATCCTGGATTACAGAAAAAATCATCTTATGTAGAACAATGTTTTGAAGATAGAAGTGGTCCCTTTGTAGCAGCGACAGATTATATGACGCTCTTACCAGATCAGATTCAAAAATGGATTCCTGGCTCTTACACCACTCTTGGTACTGACGGTTACGGGAGAAGTGATGGTCGAAGTGCATTGCGAGATCATTTTGAAGTAGATAGTAGGTATATTGTTTTAGCAACACTAAATGCTTTACTTGATCAAGGTAGGATTGACCAGAAGATTGTCCTTAAAGCGATGAAGAAATTCAAAATAAATCCAAAAAAACCAGACCCTGTAAAAATTTAAGCCACAAATTTATGAGTAATAAATTAACCAATCTAATCGATATTAAAATTCCTGATGTGGGCGATTTTGATAGCATTGAGGTGATAGAGATTTTAGTGAGTAAAGGGGACTCAGTTAAGATTGAAGAGAGTTTGATCACTCTTGAAACCGATAAAGCAAGTATGGATATTCCTTCACCAGAAACTGGTGAAATAAATTCACTAAATGTGAAGGTGGGTGATCTCGTAAAGAAAGACGATATTATTGGTAATATCAAAATCATAGGCTCCACTAAAAGTAAGATAAAAAATCAACCTCTTAAAGAATCAGAAAATTCACAAAAAACCACAGAAGCAATAACAAATTCTCAGCCCCTAAATCATCAACCACCTAAGCATCCGTCAACCACAAGAACACTTCCTGTTATAGATGAGAAGCAATTTACAACTGCTCATGCGAGCCCCTCGGTTCGTAAATTTGCTAGAGAACTTGGAGTAAATCTTGTTGAAGTAAATGGTTCAGGGACAAAATCAAGAATTTTACATGAAGATATAAAAGGTTTCGTTAAGGCGATTCTGTCAGGGGCATCTTTCTCAGGATCAAGTTTACCGAAAGTTCCAACGGTAGATTATGCAAAATATGGTGAAATTGTAATTGAGCCATTATCACGTATTCAAAAAATATCGGGACCTCGTCTGCAAGCCAGTTGGATTAATTTACCTCATGTTACTCAGCATGATTTTGCAGATATCACGGAAATGGAAAAAGAAAGACTGCGACAAAAAAATCTAGCGAAAAATAAAAAATTAAAAATTTCTCCTCTGGCATTTATTATAAAAGCCTGCGCATTAACTTTAGAGAATTTTCCTAGGGTAAATGCATCTTTGACTGATGATGGAAAATCATTGGTACTAAAAAAATACATTAATATTGGTTTTGCTGCAGATACGAAAAATGGACTTGTTGTACCTGTTATCAATAATGTTGACAATAAATCAATTCTAGATATTGCCAGAGAGCTAAATGAACTCTCCGAATTGGCCCGTTCTGGAAAATTATCAGCTGATAAAATGCAAGGTGCTACGTTTACTGTATCCAGTCTTGGTGGTATTGGTGGGACAGCGTTTACACCAATTATAAATGCGCCTGAGGTTGCTATATTAGGAATCTCACGTGCAGCAATGCAGCCAATCTGGGATGGAAAAGAATTTAATCCAAGATTGATGTTGCCATTGTCTTTTTCTTATGATCATCGTGTAATTGATGGCGCCAGTGCGGCTCGTTTTACAACATTTTTTGGTCAACAAGTAATTGATATTAAAACCTTGGTTAAGGGCGGATGAGTAATTGAGTAAATTTCTGGATATTAAAATTCCTGATCTTGGTGATTTCGATAATGTTGAGGTGATTGAGGTACTGGTAAAGATTGGAGATTCCATAGAAGAAAATGACAATCTTATTTCACTTGAAACGGATAAAGCATCGATTGATGTTCCGGCAACTCATGCCGGTATTATTTCTTCAATTTATGTCTCAGTTGGAGATAAAGTATCTCTGGGTGATTTAATTTTATCAATTAAGGAAGTTGATAATAAATCTGGAAAAACAAAGAAAACAAAAAATAAATCCATTAATAAAAATTTGAAATCAGCAACCCATACTACAGATCTTCTCGTTTTAGGTGCAGGACCAGGGGGTTATACAGCAGCCTTTCGAGCTGCAGATCTAGGTATGAAGGTAACCTTAGTTGAGAGATGGCCGGTTCTTGGTGGCGTATGTTTAAATGTGGGCTGTATACCGTCTAAGGCATTATTGCATGCAGCTAAAGTTATTGATGATGCTGCTGCAATGAAGGATCATGGAATAAAATTTACTAAACCCCAGATAGACCCAAAGGCACTGGGGGCCTGGAAAGATTCTATTATTAAGAGACTTACTTCGGGGCTAGAGCAATTAGCTTCACAAAGAAAAGTAAATATTCTACAAGGTGATGGTAGTTTTCAATCTTCTAATAGGATCGTCCTTGATAATAAAGATACAATCGATTTCAAGCAGTGCATTATAGCCGTGGGCTCGGAAAGCGCCTCTCTGCCTAATTTACCTATTGATGACAGGATAATGGACTCAAGTATGGCTTTAGAGCTTAATTCTATTCCAGATAGTCTATTGGTTGTTGGAGGAGGGATTATTGGTTTGGAGATGGCTTGTGTATATAGCGCCTTGGGAACTAAAGTCAGTATTGTGGAATTAACAGAGACACTAATGCCAGGAACTGATTCTGATCTCGTTTTACCGTTTTATAAAATTGTAAAAAAACGTTATGAAAATATTTATTTAAAAACCAGGGTTAGCAAAATAGAATCTTTAAAAGCAGGTATTAAAGTTCGATTTGAGAGAGAAGAGGGCTCAACTTCAGAAGTTTTTGATTGCATATTGATCGCGATTGGAAGGCGTTCTAATGCTTTTGGTATCGGACTAAAAGACGCTGGAATTGATCTTGATGAGCAAGGTATTGTTAAGGTCGATAAGCAGATGAAGACTAACAAGTCTCATATATTTGCTATAGGAGATATCACTGGTAATCCAATGTTAGCTCATAAAGCCACTCATCAAGCAAAAGTTGCTGCTGAAGTGGCTGCAGGCAAGAAAAGCGCATTTGATGTTAGGGTAATACCATCAGTCGCCTATACCGATCCTGAGATAGCGTGGGTAGGTTTGACAGAAAATGAAGCAAAAGAATCTAATATTGCTTATGAAAAGACGAAATTTCCATGGTCAGCAAGTGGAAGATCTCTAGCAAATTCAAGAGATGAGGGATTTACTAAACTGTTATTCGATAAAGAGACTGGCAGAGTCATCGGGGGTGGCATAGTGGGCAGTTGTGCCGGCGATCTTATTTCGGAGATAGCACTTGCCATTGAGATGGGAGCTGATGCGGCAGATATCGGTATGACTATTCACCCTCATCCCACACTATCAGAAACGATTGCTTTTGCTGCTGAAGCACAGGAAGGAGTTTTAACGGACCTGTATATGCCTAAAAAATAGAAATAAATTACTTGGGTGGATTTTTTGTCTTGACTCTATTCATCAAACTTTCGATGGTATTTTTTTTATTCTTTAAGATAGTTTCTTTCTGTAAATTAAATTCTTTATTCCTTCTTTTTAATTCGTTTTGTTTTCTAAGAATATGTAACTTAGCTTGCATCTTGAACAGATTCTTAGACTTTCTTTCATCACTCTGGATAAGTTCAATACAATCAACAGGACAGGCTGGAATACAAAGCTTACAGCCGGGACATTCTGATGAAAGGACGGTGTGCATATAATTATTTGCACCAATAATTGCATCAAAAGGACATGCTTTTATACATAGCGTGCATCCAATGCACAGAGATTCATTTATTGTTGCAACGAGATTACTTTTGACCATAAGTATAATATTATTTTACTTTCATACCTGGCTTAGCTCCTGCATCCACGGATAATAAGAAAATGTCTTTTTCTCCCGGTCCTGCAGCTAAAACCATACCTTCAGAAACGCCAAATCGCATCTTTCTTGGCGCTAGGTTAGCAGCAACTATTACATGACGACCAATGAGATCTTTTGGGTCATAAGCTGCTTTTATACCAGCAAAAACCGTTCGGCTACTTTCCCCAAGATCTAATGTTAACTCAAGTAATTTATCAGCCCCCTCAACTTCATTTGCATCACTAATAAGTGCCACACGTAAATCAACTTTCAGGAAATCATCAATAGTAATCAGATTTTTTTCAGAATTAGTTGATGCTTTTGGTGTTGTTTCATTTGATGAGGCCATCATGTTGTCTACCTTTTCTTTTTCAACTCTTGTTAAAAGTGGAATATATTTATTTATCTTGGTTCCAAGTATTGGGTTTACAGTATCGTTCCAGTGCCAATTTTCCTCATTAAAAAAAGATTTGGCTTTATCCGAAATTTCTGGGATGACAGGAGTTAGATAGATTAAAAGCATTCTGAATAAATTGAGTCCTTGTGTGCAAACTAATTGCACTTCTTCATGCTGCTCTTCTTTTTTTATCATCATCCATGGTTTTTTTTCTTCTATATATCTGTTTGCTTTATCAGCAAGCTGCATAATTTGCTTCATGGCTTTTGAATATTCTCGCGCTTCATAGTGATCTGCTATTGATTGAGAGCACTGCAAAAATGTATTGAATAATTTCGGATCATCAAGTTCTCTTGATAATTCACCGTTAAAGTTTTTATTAATAAAACCTGAGCATCTACTCGCAATATTTATCAATTTCCCTACTAGATCGGAGTTAACTCTAGCTACAAAATCATCCATGTTTAGATCTATATCTTCCATACTTGGACCAAGTTTTGAGGCATAGTAATATCTAATGAAATTGGGATCCAAGTTATTCAGATAGGTTTTTGCATTAATAAATGTACCGCGTGATTTCGACATTTTTTTACCATTAATGGTCAGAAAACCATGTGCAAATACTGAGGTTGGCTTTCTTATGCCAGCCGCTTCAAGAACAGCTGGCCAGAAGAGGGTATGAAAATAAACTATATCTTTGCCTATAAAGTGATAGAGCTCATGATGACTATCTTTCTTAAAGTAAGCATTATAATTTAGATTATCCCTGTCTTTGCATAGACTGAGAAAACTGGCAAGATATCCAATTGGAGCATCGAGCCAAACATAAAAGTATTTGTTTTTTGTACCGGGTATTTTAAAACCAAAATAAGGCTCATCTCTAGATATATCCCAATCTTTTAGGCCCATCTCGAACCATTCTGCTAATTTATTTTTAATATTTTTATGCAATTTGGCGTCTTTAATCCATTGCGTTAATTCATTTTCAAAATTACTTAATTTAAAGAAGAAATGCTCCGATTTTTTCCAGATAGGTTTTGAGTTAGATAAAGTCGAAATAGGGTTGATTAATTCATCTGGCGAATATGTTGCTCCACAACTTTCGCATGCGTCCCCATATTGTTCTTTTGCAGCGCATTTAGGGCATGTTCCACGAATAAATCTGTCCGGAAGGAACATGTTTTCTTTGATATCGAAAGCTTGATCGATGTCTTTGGTATATATATGATTTTTTTGCTGAAGCGATGTATAAATTTCTTCGACAAGGAGTTTATTTTCATCTGAGTGAGTAGTGTGAAATTTATCGAACTCAACGCCAAAGTCTTTAAGATCTTGATATTGTTTTTTTGCTATAGACGTTACTAATTTTTCAGGAGAAATATTTTCTTCTCTGGCTTTTATCATAATGGGCGTGCCATGTGCATCCGCAGCACAGACATAATGACAATTATGACCTCGAAGTTTTTGATATCTTACCCAAATATCAGTTTGTATATACTCTACTAAATGACCCATATGTATCGAGCCATTTGCATATGGGAGTGCGCTAGTGACCAGAATATCTCGTTTTTTATTTTTCATTTAATTCTATTTGTGTGGAATTAACCAAGATTAATTATTAATAAACTTTAATCTATGAATTATGCCATGATCGGCAATAATTATACTGTTTTTAAGATTTTTCTAAATTTTTTTAGATAAAAACATAAATTTTTCTACAACCTTAGTTACAATAACGGCAATATTTAATTTATTCCCAAAAGGGTGGATTGTGCAACCAGAAAATAATATCAAAATTACCGAACTTTTAAATGGAATAGTTATTCCAGATACAGAATTAACATTGCAAGATGTAGGTCGAGTTAAATCGATTGAAATGAGTGATGAGGATTGTTTTATTACTATAGAGCTTGGTTTTCATGTCGAGTCAGAGATTGTTTTATATCAAAGTCTTTTTTCTGAAGCTGTATCTATAGAGTTACGAGATCATAAAATCCGCATTAAGATTATTAGTTGCATAGAACCTCATGGTGTGCAGCCGACATTAGCTCCAATTAAAGGAGTTAAAAATATCATCGCTATTGCTTCTGGTAAAGGTGGGGTTGGAAAATCAACCACAGCAGCAAATATCGCTTTAGCTTTGCACCAAGATGGAGCTAGAGTCGGTGTTTTAGATGCTGATATTTATGGACCTTCACAGCCTTTAATATTTGGCATCGAGAATGAGCAACCAACTAGTCATGATGGTAAAACCATGAATCCACTAATTGCTTATGGTGTTCAGATAATTTCTATTGGTTTTTTGATAGATGCGAAACAGCCGATGGTTTGGCGTGGACCTATGGTTACATCAGCATTGAATCAGTTGTTAAAACAAACATTATGGGATGATCTTGATTATTTAATCGTAGATATGCCGCCAGGTACTGGTGACATACAATTAACTTTATCTCAGCAGGTACCAGTGAGCGGTGCTGTAATTATCACGACCCCTCAAGATATAGCCTTATTGGACGCTAGAAAAGGTTTACAGATGTTTCGAAAAGTCTCAGTACCAATACTCGGTATTGTGGAAAACATGAGTACTCATGTTTGCAGTAATTGCCAGCATGAAGAAGCAATATTCGGAAATGGCGGAGGTGTCAGTATCGCTGAAGAATTTGATGTAAATTTACTTTGTAATATCCCGCTTAATCATTTAATCAGGAAGCAAACAGACGAGGGGACCCCATCGGTAATTGCTGACCCAGAAAGTGATTATGCACTTAGGTACAAAAAAGGTGCGAGGCAACTAGCCATCAGATTGGCAACAAAAAAGAAAGATTACAGTCAGCATTTTCCAAAAATTGTGATTGAGGAGAGTTAATTGAGTATTAAATCAGATAACTGGATACAAAATATGGCTTCCAATCATCAAATGATTGAGCCTTACGAGGTAAATCAGGTAAAAGTAGTTGATGGTGAGAAAATTATATCCTATGGAACGTCGAGTTACGGTTACGATGTGCGTTGTTCAAATGAGTTTAAGGTTTTCACTAATTTGGAATCTGTTATTGTTGATCCAAAGAACTTCGATGAGTCAAGTTTCGTAGATAAAACTACTGATGTTTGTGTTATTCCGCCCAATTCTTTCGCCCTAGCTAGAACGGTTGAATTTTTCAAAATTCCTCGAAATGTGCTTACAATTTGTTTAGGTAAATCAACCTATGCTCGTTGCGGTATTATTGTTAATGTTACTCCGCTTGAACCAGAGTGGGAGGGGCATGTAACTTTGGAATTCTCAAATACAACGCCTTTACCGGCTAAAATCTATGCGAATGAAGGTGTGGCACAAATGCTATTTTTTGAATCTGATGAGGAGTGTAAAAATTCTTATAAAGATCGCGGTGGGAAATATCAGGGACAAACTGGGGTCACACTTCCCAAGACATAATTTTTAAAATAGCATTTCTATAGGACCAGTAAGCTTCTTCTGATTAAGCCAAATATCTTTATTTTTGTATTCTAATTCGCCTGAGATTAATAATTGAAGGGCTTTTTTGTATATTTTATGCTCCCTTTTTAATACTCTGGAGGAAAGTGTAAATGAATCATCGTCTTTTTTTATCGGTATTTTAGCTTGTATGATGGGGGGACCACCGTCAAGATCTTCAGTGACTATATGAACCGTACAACCGTGCCATTTTTCTTTATTGTCAATTGCTTTTTGATGGGTATTTAAACCGGGAAATTTAGGTAGAAGAGAAGGATGAATATTGATTATTAATCCTTGGTATTGATTAATGAAATATGGCGTCAGAATACGCATGAATCCTGCTAATACAATGTAATCAGGTTTGTATTTTTCAATTTCTTTTAAGAGCGCTCGATCATAATTTATTCTTTCAGAGAATTCATTATGTTTGATGCAAGAAGTTGGAATATCTGCCTTTTGTGCTTTATTCAAACCTTTGGCTGAATCAACATTACTAATAACAGCAGAGATTATTAATTTTAATTCTTTGCTTTTTACAGCGTCTATTAAAGCCTGAAGATTTGATCCGCCGCCTGATATTAGAACAACAGCTCTTTTGTCTATCGTGTTGATCAAATGAAATTAACTCCTCCAGAACCACTGTTGATTTTACCTATTTCCCATGCCGTCTCATTACATAATTCTAATATATCAAGAGTTTTCTTTATATCATCTTGATCAACGATAATTACCATGCCGATCCCGCAATTAAAGGTTCTTCTCATTTCTTCTGTTGAGATACTTCCAGACATTGCTAACCAGTCAAATATAGGATTTTCTTTCCAGCTATTTATATTAATTTCAGCATGAATATCTGTAGCTAGAATACGTGGTATATTTTCAGTGAGGCCTCCACCAGTGATATGTGCCATGCCTTTTATATTAATTTCATCCATTAACTTTAGAATTGATTTGACGTATATTTTGGTCGGTTTTAAGAGTAGATCTTTTATGGGAACTCCATCAATTTCTTTTATTTTTGCTACATCAAGGACTTTTCTGATAAGTGAATACCCATTTGAATGCGGTCCACTGGAAGCTATTCCAATAATTGCATCTCCCGACTTAATCGATGAGCCATCAATTAATTTACTCTTATCAACAGCTCCTACACAAAAACCTGCTAAATCATAGTCATTGTTGTTATACATATCGGGCATTTCTGCAGTTTCACCACCAATCAAGGCTGCACCAGCTTGCTCACAACCATTGGCAATTCCAGCTATTACTTTAGTAGCAATATTGATATCTAATTTTCCACAGGCAAAATAGTCGAGAAAAAAAAGGGGTTCAGCACCCTGAACTAGAACATCGTTAACGCACATTGCTACGAGGTCAATGCCAATATATTCATGGCAATTAGTCTGGTGTGCTAGCATTAATTTAGTGCCTACACCATCTGTACCTGAAACTAGGATAGGTTCTTTGTAATTTTTTGATTGAAGTGCAAATAAACCCCCAAATCCTCCAAGTCCAGCCATTACCTCGGCTCGTTTAGTTTTTGCAACAAAGGGCTTTATTTTTTCGATGAGTTGGTTACCAGCATCAATATCAACTCCAGCATCACGATAAGTCATCGGTTTGGTTTTATTTTTCATGTTATTGGGTTTTCTTAATTAAAAAACTTTATTATTTGTAAAATGTTCATTATTTTTTTACTAGTATCACTTAAGTGATTATATACTTAAAGTTAATAAGTCGATAAGGTTATATTTTCAGTTTATATAAATAATTTTAACTATGCTTCTAATCAAAAAATTACTCTCTAAACTTATTGTGCTTTCTTTTTTTTGCTCTGCAAATGCTCTATCTGTTGAAATGACAGGATTGTATGACGTTACAGTCGCTTATGATACGGTAAATTTTAGATCAAATAGAAATGCACATAAAAAAGCACTTGAAAAATTATTAATTAGGATCATGTGGTCAAACGATGAGAATATCTCAATGTTGATAGAGCAATATTTTCCAAATCCAAGTAGATTTATTCGTCAATTTAAACCTAACGATGATGATAGCCTCATTGTCTCAATGGATGGTGAAGCAATTCAAGAGATTCTTCTAGAAGCTAATAAAAATATCTGGGGTGCTGATAGACCGATAACTATAATTCTTGTGGCTATCGATAAAGGGATGGGCGAAAGAGAAGTAATCATTGGTGACGATGTGATGAGTAATTTAAATCAGCCTCAAAATACCAATAATAATCAAGTAATGAGACAAAAGATGCATGCAATAGCGAATTCTCGAGGTGTCCCAATTTTATTCCCAATGAAAAATGATGAAAATCAATTAAGTGTAAATTTTAGTGATATATGGGGTGGTTTTAGTGAGAATTTGACGAACATTGCTAAAAATTACGGTGCCTCTATTGTGCTTTCAGGGAAAGTCCGTAATGATGAAAGAGAGTTTAATGATTGGACTTTACATTTTAATAATTCCTCAACCTCTTTTAGCGCCACCCCAGAAAATGCAATTAATTTTCTAGCTGATACTTTAATGGCAAGATATTCTTATTCAGATAGAGTTCCTGCAAAAGAAATTGAAATTATATTCGGTAATATCAATTCCATAAATAATTTCGGTGATATCTTCCTAGCTTTAAGTAATTTAAGTATGATTGAGTCCTTTACTGTTGAAGATATTCATGAAGATTACATTCAATATTTGATCAGCTACAATGGTTTCACCAGTGATTTAGTGACATCAATAAATAATCTTAATTTATGGGAAAAAACTGCAAGAGTGCCTAATAAATTACAATATAATGAAAAATCTATTTTAGAATACAAATTAAAACTTTAATATCATATATATCATGTACTTAAAATGGATTCCTAATATTATATCGATAATCAGAATTATTTTGATAATACCTATTTTGATATTGATTTATCGCACTCAATTTGATTGGGCTTTACTTTTATTTTTAGTGGCTGGTATATCTGATGCATTAGATGGATATCTAGCTAAGCATTTTAGCTGGCGGACTCGTCTTGGCGCCTTACTTGATCCTGTTGCTGACAAATTATTGATTGCAGGTACGTATATTGTTTTAACTTTGCTTGGGCTAATTCCACTTTGGTTATCTGCAATTGTAATTTTAAGAGATTTAATTATCGCTAGTGGCGTATTGTTTTATAGTTTTGTGATAGAACCTTTTGAGGGTGAGCCCACACTCATTAGTAAAATTAATACTTTCTTGGAGTTATTATTTGTTTTGATGGTGCTCAGTGCATCCGCTTTTATGTGGCCAAATCAACTAACAATTACCGTAATAGGTTCAGCGGTATTCGTGACAGTCGTTATTAGTGGAATTGACTATATTATATCTTGGCTCCGAAGAGTAAAGACGCATGACATACATGTATAAGTCTCTAAGAATATATTCAAGGATTTAGTATGGGGCAATTAGGACTTCCTATTAAATTTGATGATTATGCTGTATTTGAAAGTTACTTTCCAGCGAGTAATCAAGATGTATTAAAATTTCTTACTGAGCTGATTTCAGAAAAGTATTATTCGCCTAGTTGCTGGCTTTGGGGTGTTAATTCTAGTGGTAAGAGTCATTTATTACAGTCTGTATGCCAGCGATTACGTGGCAATGCTATTTATCTCCCGATGGACGAATTAATTAATGAAGATCCATCTTTATTGGCGGACCTTGCTTCACGAAAGTTTATTTGTGTTGATGATATTCATCTTTGTGCTGGTAAAAATCATTGGGAACTTGCGTTATTCGATCTATTTAATCGCTTGATAGAGCTTCAGTCTACTTTGTTAGTTTCTTCATTACATGCCCCAAAAATAAATGATTTCTGTCTACCTGATCTCACGAGTAGATTTTCTCAATACTCTGTATATAAGTTAAAATCGATGAGTGATGAAGATTGTAAGTCTGCCCTTCAGTTGAGAGCAAATCAGAGGGGACTAATTTTACCTGACGATACGGTAAATTATATGCTCACTCATAAACAAAGAGATATGAAAATACTATATGATTTTTTGGATAAACTAGATACAGAGTCACTAGCAGCAAAACGCAAGCTTACCGTACCTTTTTTGAAAAGTGTTATGAATGATTTGGATTGAGTTTTAAGGCTATAGAGGCAATTCGTTTACCTAATTTTCGTGCAATCACAATTTCGTCTTCAGTGAGTCCTTTATTGGAATCGCTAGATGATACATGACTTGGGCCATATGGTGTACCACCACCACTAGTTGTAGATAATTCTTTTGTGGAATAGGGCACACCGGTAATCAACATACCATGATGAATTAATGGTATGGCCATTGTAAGTAAAGTAGTTTCCTGACCACCGTGTTGGCTTTTTGACGAGGTAAAAAGACCGGCGGGTTTGCCTGAAAGTACATTATTTAACCATTCATTACTGGTGTTATCAAAGAAGTATTTTAATTCTGCTGCCATGTTTCCAAAGTGAGTTGGGCTACCAAGTATTAGGCCACTACAATCATGTAAGTCTTTTTTATCTATATAGGCTGGGCCATCTTTTGGAATTTCATTCTCTGTAGATTCGCATACCGATGAGACTTTAGGTACTGTTCTGAGTTTTGCAGAAGCTCCTTTTACGGAGTCGACACCTTGGCATATTTCTCTTGCCAGTGACTCGGTTGAGCCATGCCTCGAATAATAAAGTATTAGTATTTCTATCATAAATTACAATATTTCATATAAATTTTCAGGAGGCCTGCCGATAATTGCTTTACCATTTGAATTATTTAAAACAATTGGACGTTGTAATGCTTCAGGGTTCTTAGCTAGCCAAATAGATAGCTCAATATCTTTTTCTCCGACAGGGTAGTTTGTTTCTTTCAAGTAATCTTTATCGTTATTCCTAATTATATCTTTGATTGGAAAATGTAATAATTTCGCAATATTACGAATATCTTCTGCAGATATGATATTTTCTAAATAAAGAATAATCTCTGGCTTTATACCTTGCTTTTTAATTAAGGATAAAGTATTTCTTGATTTAGAACATTGTGGATTATGATAAATAGTTAATTCCATGATAAATGTCTTTGTTATTTTAATGACTTGTTAATTTCATTAAATTATCAACAGTCATCATCTCAGAATCTTTTTGAGATCGGTGGCGATATTCAATATTATTTTTCTCAACCCCTTTCTCACTGATGACTACCCTATGAGGAATACCAATGAGTTCGGCATCTGCAAATTTAACTCCCGGTCTGACATTTCTATCATCCAATAGAACTTCAAATCCTAATTCTAGCATTTGGTTATATAGATCATTGGTAGTTTTCTTCACAATTTCAGATCTATCTAGACCGATTGGAATGATGATGATTTTGAATGGCGCCAATGTTTCTGGCCACATAATCCCTTTTTCATCATGATTTTGCTCAATGGCAGCACCAACAATTCTTGAAATTCCAATCCCATAACAACCCATCGCCATAGGAGTATCATTGCCCTCATTATCTTGTACGGTGGCATTAAGAGCTTCACTATATTTAGTACCAAGTTGAAAAATATGTCCAACTTCGATACCGCGAGTAATCTTGAGCTTACCTTTGCCGAGAGGGGAAAGATCGCCATCTTTTACAACCCTCAGATCTAAGGTTTCAGCTTCTTTTATATCCTTTTCAAAATTTACACCCGCAAAATGATAGCCCTCTTCATTCGCTCCGCATACTAAATCACTCATATTATTAACGGCATGATCAAAGTAAATAGGAATATCAAGATTGATAGGTCCTAGGTAGCCAAGCTCAAAACCTGTGAATTTCTTTATATCTTCTGGGCTCGCCATAGTCACAGGCAATGAGGCTCCAGGTATTTTTGAGGCTTTTATTGTATTGAGCTCATGATCACCCCTAATAACTATCGCTATTGGTTGATCTGACCCATTGATGATTAAGGTTTTTATTGTATTTTTAGACTCTATTTTCAAGAATTCGCACAAGGATTTAATATCTTTGGTATTGGGTGTTAATATTTTTCTTTTTTTCTCTTTTGGTGGTGGTCTCGGTGTATCAATTTTTGAAATTAAAGCTGATTCGATATTTGAGGCATAATTTTCTTCATCACAATATACGATGGCATCCTCACCAGAGTCAGCTATTACATGAAACTCTTGAGAACGATTGCCGCCAATTTCACCATTATCAGCATCAACGACTCGAAATTCTAATCCTAACCTAGAAAATGCCAATGAATACGCTTCATACATTTGATTGTAACCTTCTTCAAGTGATGCTTGGCTAACATGAAATGAATAGGCATCTTTCATGATAAACTCACGAGCACGCATAACCCCAAAACGAGGTCGAATTTCATCTCGAAATTTAGTTTGTATTTGATAAAAATTGATAGGTAGTTGTTTGTGGCTTCTTAACTCTTTTCTAGCTATATCTGTAATAACTTCTTCATGAGTTGGTCCAAAACAATAGTCTCTTTCGTGACGATCTTTCATGCGTAGTAAAAGCGATCCATATTGATCCCAGCGTCCAGATTCCTTCCACAACTCACTAGGTTGTATAGCTGGCATTAATATTTCTTGCGCACCTGCACGGTTCATTTCCTCTCTCACAATATTCTCTACTTTTCTTAGGACTCTTAATCCGATTGGCATCCAAGTAAATAAACCAGAAGAGAGTTTTCTTATTAATCCTGCTCTTAACATAAGTTTGTGACTGATTATTTCAGCGTCAACTGGATTTTCTTTTAGTGTTGTGAGGCCTAGTTTTGAGTAAAGCATAGTATTTATTTTTGTTTGTTGTGTTTTTTGTTATTTTACATGTTAAAGAATGTAAAGTAGAGATGATTAGTAGTATATATATTTTTCTTAATGCATAGGTATTAAATTAACTCTTCTTAATTTTTTGCAAGTATGGGTTTTGATTCTTATGAGCCAACCTTTGTGTGTCAACTTATTCTAATGTGTGAGATTTTATGAAAGAACATCAACGAATAAATTATTTAGAAAGATTAGACATTGATGTTTGGTGCACTCGTGATACTGATAAAAATGAATCGCCTGAATATGATATGAGTGGTATTCATGCAAAGGCAAGCGATAGAGTATTATGCGATGAATGCAACACTTATCATGTATTGGAAGGCGCATTAGAAAAAAATCATTATTCCGGCTTATTATTATTGGCTGAAAACTCAAATAATGATGCTAGTTATAGTCAATTTTTATGGGCTAAAACTTCGGGATTGTTAGAAGCTATGTTGTATTCCATTAATTTAGAGTTAAAAAATGTTGCGATCTCCATAACTTGTTGTAGAAAATTTAACATAAAAAAAATAAATAACTTACGACCAAAGAAAATCGTTATTTTTGGTGAAAAATCAGCACACATAATGCTGAAATCTCAAAAATCAATAAATGAGCTCCGTCAAATTATTCATATGATCGAAAATATTCCTAGTGTCGTAACTTTTCATCCGAATGAATTAATTAAAAATCCTAACTTAAAAAAAGAAGTTTCTCAGGATCTTACTTTCATGGAAAGTATTATTTAGGATTTATAAAATGCATGTATTTGATCTTGATATTGAAATAACTAAGATGCTTGAGGTCGATCTTCCTAGCGTGGTGGGTATTGAACGGAATAGTTACGATTATCCTTGGAATGAGAATATATTTAGGGACTGCTTATTATCTGGATATACTTGTGTGGTCGCTAAAAAAAGTGATCTTATAGTAGGTTATGCTATTTTATCTTCAGCTCTGAATGAAGCTCATATTTTAAATTTTTGTATTGATAAAGGGTATAGAAATCTTGGTTTTGGCCATCAGTTATTGGATTATTTGATTAATCAATCTAAGGTCAATGGTACTGAAAAGATATTTCTAGAGGTTCGTCCATCAAATATAAAAGCGATTGCGTTGTATATTAAAAAAGGATTTGAAAAAATAGCAAAGAGACCATCTTATTACAGGCATATTAATGGAAGAGAGGATGCAGACGTTTATTTGTTATATACAAGTAAAATTGGTTACTTAGATATACAATACTGACCAGATTGACACTATTACGTATATTTATTTATTAATTTTTACCTATTAAGTCTCTTTATCTGATGTCTAAAGATAAATATAAGGTTTGTATGGATTCAATAGAATTACAATCATCTAAGCGCCGAACTTTCGCGATCATATCGCATCCAGATGCTGGAAAGACAACTCTAACTGAAAAATTATTGTTATTTGGCGGTGCAATTCAATTAGCCGGGACCGTGAAGGGTCGCAAAGCCAGTCGACATGCTACATCAGATTGGATGGCATTAGAGCAGCAACGAGGAATTTCGGTAACTTCTTCAGTTATGCAATTTCCTTATAATAATTGCATTATTAATTTATTGGATACACCTGGCCACGAAGACTTCTCTGAAGATACTTATCGGACTTTAACGGCGGTAGATTCAGCATTAATGGTTATTGATTGTGCTAAAGGTGTTGAAGCTAGAACCATAAAATTAATGGAAGTTTGTCGCTTAAGAGATACTCCAATTACAACGTTTATCAATAAATTAGATCGAGAAGGAAGAGAGCCGATTGAGTTATTGGACGAAATTGAAGCTATTTTAAAAATTAAATGCACACCAATAACTTGGCCAATTGGTATGGGTCGCTCTCTTAAGGGTATCTATCATTTTCAGCAGGATAAGATATTTATCTATAGCTCCGATAAAGGACGTGAAAGAGCTTCATCAATTAGGATAATAGATGGATTGGATTCAGAAATTGCAGATGAGTTTCTTGGCGATGAAGCAGAATTACTCAGAAATGAAATTGAATTAATTGCCGGTGTTTATCCAGAGTTCAATAAAGATCAGTACTTATTGGGTAAGCAAAGCCCCGTTTATTTTGGTTCTGCTATTTCTAATTTCGGACTTAAGGAATTACTTGATGGTTTTATTGAGGATGCACCAAAGCCAAGGTCTCGAGAATCTAATAAACGTATGGTTATGGCTGACGAAGAAGCATTAACTGGATTTGTTTTTAAGATTCAGGCAAACATGAATCCAGCGCACAGAGATCGGATAGCATTCATGAGGATTTGCTCTGGCAAATACATCAATGGGATTAAACTATTGCATGTTCGCTCAGGAAAAGAGATGAAAATAACGGACGCAATTACTTTTATGGCAGCTGATAGACAAAAGACGACTTCGGCTTTTGCTGGAGATATTATAGGTATTCACAATCATGGCACGATTAATATTGGAGATTCGTTTACAGAAGGCGAAGTGATAAGATTTTCAGGAATACCTAATTTTGCACCGGAAATTTTTCGAAGAGTTATTCTCAAAGATCCATTGAAACTAAAAGCTCTAAAAAAAGGGTTATCGCAATTGTGTGAGGAAGGGGCAACCCAATTATTTAAGCCAATGAAGAGTAATGATTTAATCCTGGGTGCAGTCGGTTTATTGCAATTCGATGTGGTAGCGCACCGTTTACTGGATGAATACAAAGTGGAGTGTAATTTTGAATCGATTAATGTCGCGACTGCGAGATGGGTGGAATGTGATGATATTAAGATGCTAGAGGAATTTAAACGCAAGGCACATGATAATCTAGCGCTTGATCATAGCGACCTTCTTGTTTATATCGCTCCGACAAGAGTTAATTTGAATCTCACCGAAGAGCGATGGCCCGATATACAATTACAAAGAACTAGAGAGCATTAAAACTTAATCTGATCTTTTCTTTCTACGTCTCATTTTTTTCCTAACAGGTGGTTTTACTTTCTTGTTGGGGTTCAAATACCCATCAATTAATACTGTATTACCAGCAGACATCTCACCTAATGATTTTGTTATTGCGTCCAGATCGATAATTTGTGATTGATTCTTATTTAGTAACGCATCTCGCATTGCCATAATATGTTCGTATTTTGTTCCACAGCAACCCCCTATAATATCTGCCCCGATTGCTCTAGCAAGACTTGCATATTCAGCCATTAATTCTGGCGTACCTGTATAAGCAATTTTTCCTTCAATAAATTCCGGTATACCGCAATTTCCTTTTGCGATTAGTAGCATATCCTCATTTATTCTCTCATTTGCCAAACAAATTATTGTTCCAATAAGTTCAGATGCACCAATCCCGCAATTAGCCCCATAGCCAATAACATCCGGATAATGTTTTTCTGCTAATCTAGCTAAACTTTTTGGCTCTAATCCCATCATAGATTTTCCATGCGTATCAAAACTATAGGTACAAATTATGGGCAAATTATTTTTTTTTGCTGCAATAATCGCACATTCCATTTCTTCTTCTGCTGACATTGTCTCAATCCAGATTAAATCTACCCCACCGTCTTTGAGTCCCTTAATTTGTTCATAAAAAGTTTCAATTGCGTTTTCTTTTGTTAATTGACCTAAAGGTATAATTAGCTCTCCCGTTGGACCGACCGAGCCAGCCACTAGAATATTTCTTTTGCTGTTGTTAGTAACATTTTTTGCGATTTCTGCGGCAGCATAATTTATTTCATAAGTCTTATTTTCAGCTTTATGAAGTTTGAGCCTATGTCTATTTGCCCCAAAACTATTGGTCAGGATGATATCAGCACCAGCTTGAATGAATTTTTCATGATTTTCTGCAACATTGTATGGTGCTTCTATATTCCATAATTCTGGAGGATAACCAGATTCAAGACCCATGGAAAAAAAATTTGTTCCAGTTGCACCATCAGCTATTAAATAGCCTTTTTCAACAATTAATTGGTGAATTATAGATTTATTAAGCATAAAATATTCCCAAAAAAAAACCTGCAAGCAAAGCTAAACAGGTTTATGTCTATTTAGCTGGATTTATTAAACGCCCGCAATCTGAACAAATCGGCGTTAAATGGATTGTATAATTATTTTTGTCTTATTGGTAGATTATTTTTTTATTGATTGAATTTCTTTACTAAAGAATTTTATGCTTACCTTTAAGGATTTCTATAAACATTAAACAATCACCCATAAAACTATAAATAGGATAATCAAAAGTGGCAGGCTTATTTTCTTCAATAAAGAAATGTCCAATCCATGCAAACCCATAAGCCGAAAGGAATGCAAATAGGAGGTATTTTATTTCGTGACTATAAATTAAGATAGAGATAAATGAAATAAAGAACCAAGCACCGATAAAATGCAGCAGCTTCGTGTATTTATTTTTGTGCTGCTGGATGTAATAAGGATAGAAGTCTTTAAAGTTACTGTATTGCTTTGTCATAATTAAGTTTAGTCTTATTATTTAAGTGATATCAAATACTTCTGCAGCATAAAGAACGAAAAGAACATAAAAGAATACAAATATAATATAAATGTAATTCCATTTGATCTTGGGAGATGTGCTTTTCTTCTGTTGATAAATTCTATGTAAATTTATAACAAGAAATGGAAAAAATAATATTAACAAAAATAACATAGGTCTAATCATTATCTATTTATAGCATTTACTGATGTTTTTTTAAAATAAAGAATGCAATTTTCTCTAGTAAGTATCTATATTATTTATAATTTAAAGACTTTAGTTAAACTTGATATAATATGGAGATGATATCTACAAAGATTTTTAGTGTTGCACCCATGATGGATTGGACGGATACTCATTGTCGGTATTTCATGAGGCTGTTAAATTCAGATATCTTACTCTACACCGAAATGATCACTGCTGATGCATTACTTTTTGGCGATAAAAGCAAGCATCTCAAATACAATGATGAAGAGCATCCAATCGCATTACAGCTTGGTGGTAGTGATCCAGAAAAATTAAGGCAAGCAGCCATAATCGCCGCAGATTATGGCTATGATGAAATCAATTTAAATATTGGCTGTCCGAGTGATCGTGTGCAACAAGGATCTTTTGGTGCATGTTTGATGGCTAAACCTGAATTGGTGTCCGAGTGTGTTAGTGCAATAATTGATTCAGTAGATATCCCGGTTACTATAAAAACTAGGATCGGTATCGATGATTTGGATAGTTATGATTTCTTGCGTCATTTTATCGATAATGTTGTCGAATCTGGCTGTAATAGATTTATTATACATGCAAGAAAGGCTATTTTGTCGGGATTAAGTCCGAAAGAGAATCGCACTATTCCCCCATTAAACTATGAACGTGTTTATCGCTTAAAATCAGACTATAAACATTTACACATCTCGGTAAATGGAGGTATCAATAGTCTTGATGACTGTAAGGAGCATTTGGCGTTACTTGATGGAGTGATGATAGGTAGATTTGCCTATCATCAACCATGGTTTCTTTATGAATTGAGAGCTTTAGCTAACTCTCGCCAAAATAAACCTCTCACAAGAGAAGATATTGTGGATAAAATGTGCATTTATATTGAATCTCAAATTAAATCAGGAGTTAAATTAAATCATATTACTCGTCACATGCTAGGACTTTACTCAGGGCAACCAGGTGCTAGAGCATGGAGAAGATATTTAAGCACTCACGCACATATAGAAGGAGCAGGAATCGAAGTTTTGCAAAATGCAAAAAACAAACTTCTTCAGGCAGCATAGGTTTAAATTGAATATAAAAAAATTATCACTTGCAGATAAAGCCAATATCCATGATTTATATGAGCGCTCAGTTCAAAACGTTGAACATGAAATTGAATTTATGCAAGAAACATATCAACAGCTAAAAACAAAGTCAGCGTATTCTTATCGTGAAGATTTTTGTGGAACTGCAAATTCGTCATATGAATGGATCAAGCAAGGAGATGATTATGATGCTATCGGTGTCGATAATGATGAGTCGGTGCTTTTTTGGGCAAAAAATAATCGTTTAATGCATCTGCCCGACAAAGAGTTTCAAAGAATTAAAATAATTGAAGCTGACGTAATGACCGTAAAGTCTTTTCCCGTAGATATATTGTCGGCATTTAACTTTAGTTACTTTGTGTTTGATTCACGCGAACAGCTTTGTCTTTATTTCAAACGATCCTTGGCGACATTAAAATCCGATGGTATTTTCTTTTTGGATCTATTTGGGGGCCCAGAAGCACACCAAGAATTGATTGAAAAAACGGAACATGATGATTTTACTTATATTTGGCATCAGTCAAAATTTCACCCATTATCGAATTTTATAGAATGCTCCATAAGTTATGATTTTCCTGATGGATCGATCATTGAAGATGCGTTTATTTATAAATGGCGACTATGGAGCGCACCGGAAATTAAAGAATTACTCTTAGAGGCTGGCTTTGAAAGAGTGACTTTTTATTGGGAAGGCGAAGATGATGAGGGCGAGGGTAACGGCGAATTTTTACCAAATAACGAGGGAGAGCCTGATTTAGCTTGGATCATATATATTGTCGCTGAAAAATAAATATTAGCTCAAAGCCATCTCGAGCTTTGTAAATTCTTTTTTTAGAGCAGCCGGCAATCGGTCACCATAGCTTTCTAGATATTCCCCGATTGAATTTATTTCATCACGCCATTCACTATTTTCTACGGAAAGTAATTCTTTTAGTACTTCGGGTGAAATATCTAAGTCGTTAGTATCGATATCTTTCGAATTGGGCAAGCCTCCTATTGCTGTCTCATTAGTTCCCACGTTATTTTCACAGCGATCTATAATCCAGCGAAGTACTCTTAGGTTTTCACCGAAACCCGGCCAGAGAAATTCTCCTGCTTCATTTTGACGAAACCAATTTACATGAAATATTTTCGGTAGATTATTGGATTTTTTTGAGAATGAAAGCCAGTGATCCCAGTAATCAGCAAAATTATATCCACAGAAAGGTTTCATGGCCATAGGATCTCTTCTGACAACACCAACTTCACCTGCTGCTGCTGCCGTTGTCTCTGATGCTACACCTGCACCGATTAGTACGCCATGCTCCCAACTATTTGCCTCATATACCAATGGCGCTAGTGTTTTTCGTCTTCCGCCAAAAACAATTGCCGAAATAACAACCCCATCTGGAGCTTCGGCAAGTTTTGAGTATGACGGATTATTTGTTGCGGATACTGTAAATCTTGAATTAGGATGAGCGGCAGGACCTTTAGGTGCTTCAAATGAATTGCCTCTCCAGTCGGTTACTGGTTCACCTATATCTTTATCCTCCCACCACGGTTCATTATCTTTAGTTAGACCTACATTGGTATATATAGTCTTATTTTTAATCATATCAAAGGCATTTTTATTGGTTTTTTCATTGGTACCAGGAACGACACCGAAATATCCAGCTTCCGGATTTATGGCGCGCATTTGGCCATTTTTATCAAGATGCAACCACGCAATATCATCACCGAGTGTCCAAACCTTCCATCCAGGCTGAGATTTTGGTGGAATAAGCATGGCTAAATTGGTTTTACCGCAAGCTGATGGAAATGCACATGCTAAATAATGAGTTTCACCTTGTGGATTTTCTATGCCAACAATTAACATATGCTCAGCTAACCATCCTTCTTGCTTAGCCTGCCAACTGGCAATTCTTAATGCATGGCATTTTTTCCCTAAAAGGGCATTGCCGCCGTAACCTGAACCGAAACTTTTAATCATTAATTCATCTGGGAAATGCATAATAAGACGATTATTAGGGTCAAGTTGACCTGTAGAATGAAGGCCTTTTACGAAATTACCTTCTTTTTCGATTCGTTTTAAGGCTTTTGAGCCCATTCGTGTCATTAGCTTCATATTGGCTACTACGTATGCGCTATCAGTAATTTCTACACCACATCTGGCATGCGGTGAATCAATTGGACCCATGCAATAAGGAACCACATACATTGTCCTTCCTCGCATGGCACCATCAAAAAGCCGATCAATTTTTTGATGTGCTTTGCTAGGCATCATCCAGTTATTATTGGGTCCTGCATCATCTTCATTTTTTGTACAAATAAATGTTAAATGCTCAACTCTCGCAACATCTGAAGGGTCTGATCTATGAAGATAACAATCAGGATAATTATCTTGATTGAGTTCATGTAAATCTCCGGATTTATTCATCTCTTTAATCAAATAATTATATTCTTCTTCTGATCCATCGCACCAATGTATATTTTCAGGAAGAGTTTGTGATACTGATTTGTCAATCCAGTCTTTTAGAGAAGTTAAAGAAGTGGTCATAAAGCCTCTTATAATCGGAATAAGTGAATATTATTTTTACATATATAGGATTTTAATCTTGGTTTATTATCCATTAAAAGATAAAAACATTATCAATTGTAGCGTAATATTAGATCTTATTAAACGAATCTGATCATATAAAGTTAATTTATTTATTTATCTTATATCCTCTCTGGTAGAAATTACATATGGTTAATTTAACTGAATTCTTTGGGCCACTAAGCCCTTTAGATAAACTACTAAATGGTTTTCAGCCAAGACAAGGTCAGGCTAGCATGGCCGAGGAAGTTGCTTACGCCATAAAAGAAGATCAGCATCTAGTGGTTGAGGCAGGAACCGGAATAGGAAAAACATTTGCATATTTGGTACCAGCGATGCTCAGTGAACGTAAGGTTATAATTTCAACTGGCACAAAAACTCTTCAAGATCAGCTTTATCACAGAGATTTACCATTAATTAGTAAAGCAATTGGCCGGCCTATTTCGACGGCTCTATTGAAAGGACGGTCAAATTACTTATGTCTCAATAGATTAAATTTAGCATCGAGTAATGATAGGTATATTTCCAGAGATCTTAACTTGGTTAATCAATGGAAACATCAAACAATTACCGGAGATAAAACTGAATTATCTGATGTACCTGAAACTTCAATGGTGTGGCCTCTGGTAACTTCAACAATTGATAATTGCTTAGGAAGAAAATGTTCAGACTATCAAGATTGTCATGTAATGAAAGCAAGAAAGAATGCTCAAGAGTCAGATCTTCTTGTTATTAATCATCATTTATTATTTGCTGATTTGACTATGAAAGAAGAGGGTTTTGCTGAATTTTTACCAGATGCTAGAGCCATGATATTGGATGAAGCTCATCAAATTCCGGATTTAGCTGCTCAGTTTTTTGGAGTCAGTATTGGAAATATAGAGCTTGATAGGCTTTGTAATGAATTATTAGTAACTATTATTCCCTTAAATCAACCAATAGTTCTAAAACAAATTGATTTACTTAGAAAGGCACTAAGGCAACTTCTATTAGAGGCACCAAAAAAAGAAGGACGTTATGAATTTGCTCAAGTTCAAGCTGAAATCATCACCCCGATAAAGAATATATGCAATGCATTAAAAAATTTGGGACAAGTATTAGCGCCACTGATAGACGTGACTGAAACGCTTGAAAAAAAGCATGAACTTACGGAATTATATTTTAATCGAATATCAAGTATTCTGGATCATGATCTTGGTGATGGCTTACGCTGGGTTGATATTAAATCTCGTAGTTTACGATTGAATCTTACGCCATTAGACGTGGGTATGAAATTGCGTGAATTATTCTCAGGCTCGAAAAAGTCATGGATATTCACTTCTGCAACCATAGCTATCGGAGAAGACTTCAGTCACTTTAAAGATAGAATTGGTCTTCCTGGTTCAATGGAAGCTTCTTTTCCAAGTCCTTTTGCGGTAGATGAGAATGCGTTGATTTATTTACCTAAAGATTTACCTGAACCATCTAATATAAAATTTACCGAAAAAATGCTTGAAGCGACACAACCACTTTTAAAAGTTGTGTCTGGCGGTGTCTTTTTCCTTTTTACCAGCCATAGTGCACTCAATAAAGCCAAAGGCTGGTTTAACACAAAACAGAAATTACTAAACGATAGATTATTGCTCGTTCAAGGTGATTCACCTCGTGATGATATGTTAAAAAAATTTAGAGCAAATGAGAATGCAATATTGCTGGGCACCGGTAGTTTTTGGGAGGGAGTTGATGTTCGAGGTGAAGCTTTGAATATGGTAGTCATTGATAAATTACCATTTAAATCTCCTGCCGATCCCTTGATGATGGCTAGATTAGAGTATATCAAAAAAAATGGAGGCAATGGATTCAGTGAGCATCAATTGCCAACAGCAGTTTTAGCGTTAAAACAAGGAGTAGGTCGTTTACTGAGAGATGAGGACGATTATGGGTTAGTGGTATTATGTGATCCTCGTATTAAAAATAAAAATTACGGTAAGGCTTTCATTAATGGGCTTTTCCCCATGAAATCAACGGATTCATTGTTTGAAGTCAAAAATTTTATAGAAGCACATAAATCAACTAGAACTGACAATTAAGGATTCAATTTTTATGAAATTATTAGCTCTTGATACCTCCTCTGAAGCCTGCTCAGTAGCTATTAGCTCAAAAGGAAAAATATTTGAATCGCATTTTATCGAAGCAAAAAGTCATACTCGAGTATTATTGCCAGCCATAACGGCAATGCTAGATGTTGCAAGATTAAATATGGATGAGATTGATGCAGTAGTCTTGGGGATAGGGCCAGGTTCGTTTGTGGGGATGAGAATTGGTGCTTCTGTAGCTCAAGGTTTAGCATTTGCAAGTAATATAAAGATTATTCCAATCTCATCTATGGAAACAATAGCTCTAGAGGTAATGTTAATTCATAATTTGAGTGAGATTGTTGTCATGCAGAACGCAAGAATGAATGAAGTATATGTTGGAGAATATAAAATTTGTGCTGATGGGCTAACTGAAATTATCACACCCGTTAAATTACAGACGATCTCTGAGAGTATAAGTGAATATTCAAATCAGAAAAAAGATATTGTCGGAATTGGTTTCTCAGGACATTACGATAGCATTAAAAATATGCAGTTTAATGTTAAGTTGGAAGAAGGGTTTGGCTACCCTAGAGCAAGTTATTTACTTAATTTAGCTGAGCAGAAATACCTTATTTCAGATGCAGTAGAGCCTGAAAACCTCACTCTAGACTATATTAGGCAAGAAGTAGCTTCAAAGCCAAAATCATAGTGTTCCTTTAATAGATCTATACTTTTCAAGTCTCCTCATAGGTAATATAAAAATTGATATGAATATAAGAAATCATCCATCGAACCAATTATTAATTGATTTGATTAACTGTAAATCGATAACCCCTGAAGATGCTGGTTGCCAAGATATAATAAAACAAAGACTACAATCTATTGGTTTTATTTGCGAAGAATTAAATTATGGAGAGGTAAAAAATTTGTGGGCTACTATTGGCAATCCTGATGGACCGACACTCTGTTTTGCTGGTCATACGGATGTTGTGCCGCCAGGACCACTAAATGAATGGAAATTTGATCCTTTTCAAGCAACTTTTGCCGATAATTCTATCTATGGTCGAGGCGCTGCAGATATGAAATCTGGCTTAGCAGCAATGGTAATTGCAGCAGAGCAATTTATAGATAGCGAGCATCATTTCCTTGGTAGATTAGCTTTTTTGATTACCAGTGATGAGGAGGGGCCAGCTGTTAATGGCACTTTGATGGTGGTTGAAGAACTTAAAGAAAGAAAGGAAAAAATTGATTGGTGTATTGTTGGTGAGCCTTCTAGTAAAGAATTTCTCGGCGATACGGTAAGGATCGGTAGACGGGGTTCTTTGACAGGTTACCTGACAGTTAAAGGAGTGCAAGGTCATGTCGCATACCCGCAGCTCGCTAATAATCCAATTCGTTTGGCCTCGCCATTAATTTCAATGTTATTGAGCGAAACATGGGATAAAGGGAGTGACTTCTTTCCACCAACTAGCTTTGAGATTGTGAATATAATGAGTAATAGTGATGCTAATAATGTTATCCCAGGAGAAGTAAAAATTATTTTTAATCTTCGTTATAACCCTAATTGGAATTATGAAAAAATTAAATTACATATACTTAATTTACTGACTTCAGAAAATTTAGATTTTGATTTAACTTGGCGTGAGTCCGGTAAACCTTATTATACAGAACAGGGGTATTTAACTGATATCGTTAAAAAAGTAATTCTTGATTATTGTGGCACGGAACCATTGCTTTCCACAGACGGCGGTACATCAGACGGAAGGTTTATTGCTTCAATGGGCTGTCAGGTTATTGAATTAGGTGCTCTTAATGCCACTATTCATAAAGTAAATGAATCTGTCTCTATAGATGGAACACCGGAGTTAAGTAATATTTATCTAAATATTATGAAACGTCTATTTATTGGCTAATTTAAGTCCTGCAAAAATATTTAATGCGGCTAAACCAAGGCAGCAAATAACTACCCACGTGGGCATAGAGAGCATCATAAAGCTCCAATCAGTCGATGCGCACTCACCAGAACCGCTAAATATTAATAAAAGAGCGTCACCTAAAGGAAAATTACCCACGAGATAATCAAAACCTGGTCCACAACTTGGTACCTTATCTATAGGAAGGTTTTGAAGGTAGACGTGCCATCCAGCTACACCAACACCTGCTATAGAAGTGATAAATATTAAAGTGGTATAGATATAGTGTTTTAAATTATTTGGATTATGCAGGGCAGCCAAGAGAAATAATATTCCAGTAAATGTCACTGCAATTCTCTGCAGCACACATAAAGGGCAAGGGGTGAGTAACAGTTGGTATTCAGCGTACAACGCATAACCCATCATGGCTACACAAGATAAAAATCCTATGAGATATAATTTTCGTATTGATATATTTTGCATAAGAAAGATATTGTAAATGATTTTTTAGAGAAATTAGAAAAATTTTTAATTTAATTTCTTTTTTAATTCATCTGAATTAAAACCTATAAAAATTAAATTATTATTTTTAATTATCGGTCGTTTTATCAAAGTGGGATACGCAAGAAAATAATGAATAATATTTTCATTATTTATTTTGTTTTTATCAGCATCAGGTAGGTTTCTCCATGTAGTGCTCCGTCGATTAAGGAGTAACTCAAGGTTAACTATATTTGACCATAGTTCCAAGGTGACTTCATTCAATCCGTCTGCCCTGATATCATGATAGTTGTAGTTAATTTTGTTCAAAGCTAGCCATTTTTTTGCTTTTTTGCAGCTATCACAATTTTTTAGACCGTATAAAATAATCATATTAAATAATTTTTATTATTAGTTTATGTACTGGATTAAAGTATTTTTTAATTGTGTTTTGATTTTTTCAGATAATGGCATATTGAGTTCATCAACAACAAAGAAAACATCTTCAGCTCGTTCACCAATGGTCACAATCTTAGCAGTTTCAATATTAATATTTAGTTTTGTAAATATATTCCCAATCTTGAAAAGTAAACCAGGTTGATCTTTTGTTATTATTTCTATAACTGTGCGATTGTTATTTCTATCGGTTTTAAATATAACTTCTGGTTTCGTTGAGAAATGCTTGGCTTTTCTTGAGGCTCGACGTGATATTTTAATTTTTCTTTCATCGGTATTTTTAAGAAATGCGGATAGTTTTGATTTTATTTTTACTAATGTTTTTTCATTTACCTGATTTTCATTATCATTATTTATGAAGGTAAAAGTATCCATACTGAAATTGTTATTCATCGGAACAATTCTTGCGTCTAATATATTCATTCCTAATTCATCTAATATCCCAGTTGTGGCAACAAAAGTTCTCATTGATTGCGGGGTATAAACAACAATTTGAATACTTTCATCATTGGTTTGTCCGCGTATATCAATGAAGCCATTCTTAGAATTATCATTATTCATTAGTTTCTTGGTGTGCCAGGCTATTTCGTTGGCACGATATCTTATGAAGTATTCTTCCGTATGCAAATTCCAAATATCACTAATATCCTTATTATTAATGGGTAATTTTGATAACAAATCGAGCGATTCAGATTTTTTTTCTACTATCAATTGATCGCGATCAATTGGATCATCCAATTCACTCCTTAATGCTCGTTTTGTAAGGCTATAAAGATCATAAAATAGAGTTGCTTTCCAGGAGTTCCATAGATTTTCGTTAGTGCCTCTTATATCTGCGATAGTTAGTACATAAAGGAAATCAAGATGTATCTTATCTCCAATTATTCTAGAAAATTCATTAATGACAGCAGGATCACTGATGTCTTTCTTTTGAGCGGTCATCGATAATAAAAGATGATGTTTGACCAACCAAGCGACCGTCTTTGAAGAGTATTCACTCATACCGTGTTCTAGGCAAAAGGCTTCGGCATCTATAGCCCCAAGCTCAGAATGATCTCCTCCACGTCCTTTTGCGATATCATGAAAAATTCCTGCAAGATAGGCAATTTCTGGCTTTTCAAGTGACTGCATTAATTTACTGCAATGCGGGTATTCGTGATCAAACCTTGATAAAGCAAATCGTCTTAAGTTACTCACCACGAAAAGAGTATGTTCATCAACGGTATAGGCGTGAAATAAATCATATTGCATGCGTCCAACTATTCGACCAAATGCAGGAATATAAAGACCTAATACTCCATATAAATTCATTCTTCTTAGCTCGTGTGTTACTCCTTGAGGGGCTTTTAGTATCTCTAAAAATAAACGATGATTTTTTGGGTTCTGCCTAAATTCATCATCAATTAAATATAGATTTCTTTTTATTAGTCCAATCGTATAGGCACTTACACCAATTAATTTTTCTTCTTGTTGTAATAAAAGAAAAATCATCAATAAGCATGATGGATTCTCTTCAAATATTTGATTATGTGTTGCTTGCAGATAACCATTTTTTATTTGAAATGAGTTGTTAATCGTCTTTGGCTTTGCATTTGGATTTAGTAAAATAGCCTCTTCGAATTGTTGTAATAACATTTCATTGATACGGCTTAATTCCATTACAGTTCTATAATAACGTTGCATCATCTGCTCTACTGCAAGAGTAAAAGCTGCATCTTCATAACCCAGCATCGCCGCTAAATTTTTTTGATAATCAAATAATAATCGATCTTCCCTTCTTTTTGCTATTACGTGGAGTCCATAGCGAATTTTCCAAAGAAATCGTTGGCCTTCATTCAGTCTTTTTAGTTGCCCAACGGTAAGAAATTTATGTTTGATCAGCTCATTTATGTTATTGACTTGGAAGTGTCTTTTTGCCACCCAGCCTATTAATTGGATATCTCTCAGCCCACCTGGACTAAGTTTCACATTGGGCTCGAGTTTGTAAGCTGAATTATCGGATCGAAGATGTCTGTCAACTTGCTCTTTTCTTTTGCCGGCAAAAAATTTCTTTGATGACCACATCATATTTGTTTTGATACTTTCTCTCATAGAGTTATGAAGTTTTTTGCACCCAAATAATAATCGCGATTCCATTAGAGTTGTTATGGTGGTTAAATCTTTTTTCGACTCAGTTTTGCATTCTTTTAGTGAGCGAACACTATGACCAAGATCAAAACCTAGATCCCAAAGAGTGGTTAGAAATAGTGAAATACGATCATTTATCTTAGGTGTTATTTTGGATTTAAATAAGATCATGATGTCGATGTCTGATTGCGGGTGTAATTCACCGCGACCGTAACCTCCAACAGCCATTAACACGATATCGGGTAAGTTGTTTAACTTATTTGTACGCCAAAGATGGAGCATTATTTGATCTATGGCATGAGAACGTAGATAAACAAGGTTTTCTATTGCTTCATTGTTAATGAAACGCGCCATAAGATTGTCATCTATCTCTGCTAAGGATAGTTTTAGACTATTGATTGTACTATTTTTAGTCATTGATTCAGAAAGGCGTCTGATATCAGCATCCTCTTTTAAATCAATAGTTAAGCTAGAAGACATTCTATTCTATTCTATTTTATCTTTGGTCTAGGCCCAGTGTGAGAACTTCAAAACCATCTTTTGTAATAAGTATCGTGTGCTCCCATTGAGCAGAAAGACTATGATCTTTGGTAACCACAGTCCAGCCGTCAGGAAGAAGCTTAACTTCTTTTTTTCCAGCATTAACCATCGGCTCTATAGTTAATGTCATACCAGCTTTAAGCTTTACGCCTGTTTTTGGCTTACCATAATGTAATACTTGCGGCTCCTCATGAAATACACTCCCAATACCATGCCCGCAATACTCTCTAACAACTGAGAATCTATTTTTTTCAACAAAAGATTGAATTGCATGCCCTATATCTCCCAAATATTTGCCATCAGCCAATTGCTCGATACCTAACCACATCGATTTGTAGGCTATATCAGAGAGCCTTTTTGCTTTTATACTAGGCTTGCCAACAAAAAACATGCGACTGGTGTCACCATGAAAACCGTCTTTTATTACTGTAATATCTATATTTAAACAATCACCCGTTTTTAGAACTCGTTGACCCGGAATGCCATGGCAAACGACATGATTTAATGAGGTGCAAATTGATTTTGGAAAACCCATATAATTAAGTGGGGCAGGAATCGCTTTTTGTTCCTCAGTGATAAACTTATGACATATTGCATCAAGTTCATCAGTACTAATTCCTGGCTTAATATAGTCACTTATCATATCCAAAACATTTGCGGCTAACCTTCCAGCCTTACGCATTTTTTCTTGTTCTTCTAAAGTTTTAATTGTGATTGTCATTTTAAAATAAATCTCTTTATTATCTTTCTAAACCTTAGTTTAACTGGTAAGAGTTTAGATATCGTTAAAATTTTTTTATTTTTCTAATTTGTAATATATTTTTATTTATTATAAATATTGTCCGAATTTTATGGATATGTTATAAAGCGCCCGCCCTTGAGGCAAATAATCCACACGTTTATCGTCACATAATGCTGGGTGCTTAAGTAAGAACTGAGTTGCATAATGGGGTAAACGGAGGCATAACCCGGAGAATAAAATGAAAGATATTACTATGCGTGAAATGCTTGAAGCGGGCGTTCATTTTGGACATCAAACTCGTTATTGGGATCCTAAGATGGCACCTTATATCTTTGGTTCTAGAAACAAAATTCACATAATTAATTTAGAAAAAAGTTTGCCAATGGCTAGAGATGCTTATGCATTTATCAAAGCTATAATCGCAGATGGCGGAAAGGTTTTATTTGTCGGCACTAAACGTGCTGCAAGAGAAACAGTAAAATCCGAAGCGGAGCGCTGTGAAATGCCTTATGTGAATCATCGATGGCTTGGCGGCATGCTAACTAATTATAAGACAATTCGTCAATCGGTAAAGAGATTAAAGAATTTAGATAAAATGACAGAAGAGGGTGGCTTTGTTGGGCTAAATAAGAAAGAGATATTAGGTTTGACCAGGGAATCTGAAAAATTAGAAAAAAGTCTTGGTGGAATAAAAGACATGGGATCCATTCCAGATGCACTTTTTGTGGTGGATGTCGGGCAAGAGGAAATAGCTATTCGCGAAGCAAAAAAACTAGGTATTCCTGTCGTTGGTATTGTTGATTCTAATTGCTCTCCTGATCTTATTGATTACGTAATTCCAGGAAATGATGACGCTATAAGGGCTGTTTCTTTGTATGCTTCATATATGGCAGAAGCGGTATTAGATGGGAAGGCTTCCCTTCCTGAAGTCGCTTTGAGTGATGATGAGTTCATAGAGTTGGATGAAGATGGAAAACCCACCAAACAGAGCACAAGAAAGAATAAAATACCAGGCAAAATAACAAGTAAGAAAGTAAAAATAACCTCTGTGAATAAAAAATCAAAAACATCTCAGCCTCTTGAAGTGGATGGAGAAACAAAGTTAGATGAGCCGATTTCAGTTGATAAAAAAGATACTACACCTGAAATAAAGTCATCAGAAGAAATATCTGAGGAAAAACCTATAAAAGAGACGGCTAAGAAGAAAGTAGCTAAGAAGAAAGTAGCTAAGAAGAAAGTAGCTAAGAAGAAAGTAGCTAAGAAGAAAGTAGCTAAGAAGAAGGTAGCTAAGAAGAAAGTCACAGAAAAATAAATATTTTTATTATTTTATAAAAAACTATTTAAGGTAAATAATATGTCTATAACAGCATCTTTGGTGAAAGAACTTCGTGATAGAACTGGCGCCGGAATGATGGAGTGCAAGAAATCTTTGGTTGAGGTTGATGGTGATATCGACGCAGCTATAGATTTGCTTAGAACTTCCGGACAAGCTAAGGCGGAAAAGAAAGCATCTCGAGTTGCTGCAGATGGAAGAATTGTTATTGAAAGCAATGCATTCATGGCGGTAATAATTGAAATTAACTCTGAGACTGATTTCGTAGCTAAAGATGAAAATTTCATCAATTTTTCTGACTCAATAGCAAATCTGTTATTAGATACAGACATTAAAGATATTGAGCAATTGAGTGACAGTATGTTGTCAAATAATCAAACAGTTGAAGAGGCTCGCACTGAACTAGTTACTAAGGTTGGTGAGAAAATTTCTTTACGTCGTTTTAGTAAAATTAGTGACGCAGAAAACCTTGGGTGTTATTCGCATGGTTCCAGAATAGGAACTATCGTAAGTTTATCAGGCGGTGATGGAGAGTTGGCGAAGGATGTAGCTATGCATATCGCTGCATCAAACCCAATATGTATTGATGAAAATGGTATACCAAATGAATTGATAGAGAGAGAGAAGAAGATCTACAATGAGCAAGCGCAGTCCTCTGGTAAGCCTCCTGAAATAATAGAAAAAATGATTCAAGGCAAAATGTCTAAATTTATTAAAGAAATAACGTTATTAGGCCAATCATTTATTAAGGATCCTGATATCTCTATTGGGGAATTATTAAAAAATTCCAACGCTGATGTAACTAAGTTTATTCGTTATGAGGTTGGCGAAGGTATTGAGAAAAAAGAAGAAAATTTTGCTGATGAGGTCATGAAGCAAATAAAAGATAGCGCTTCTTAATCTAACTTACTCATTTATATGGGTACGCCTTAATTGAATTCTTTTTAATTTTATTAATAGGCTAATATCTAACTATTAAGGTATTCTAGTGTAAAAAAGAAGGATTTTTTCAATGAAAACATCATCTCCTCTCTATAAGCGCATACTAGTTAAATTAAGCGGTGAAGCTCTAATGGGCGATCTTGATTATGGGATTGACCCAACGGTAATTAAACGTATTGCGAAAGAATTAATTCAAGTAAAGAATCTTGGCATCGAAATTGCTGTAGTAATAGGCGGTGGAAATATTTTTCGTGGTGCTGGTCTTGCTGGCGCAGGAATGGATCGAGTGACTGGCGATTATATGGGGATGCTAGCAACTGTGATGAATGCATTAGCAATACAAGATGCTCTTGAATCAATGCAGGTAAACGCAAGAGTGATGTCTGCTATCAAAATTCATGAAGTTTGCGAAGATTATATTCGAAGAAGAGCTGAAAGGCATTTAGAAAAAAACCGAATAGTTATTCTCGCAGCAGGTACAGGTAACCCATTTTTTACAACAGATTCAGCTGCAAGTCTTAGAGCTATTGAGATAGGTGCAGAAGTATTGCTGAAAGCGACAATGGTCGATGGTGTTTATGATTCTGATCCGAAAAATAATAATAAGGCAAAACTTTACAAGCACATATCTTTTGATAAAATTTTATCAAATAAGCTTAATGTTATGGATGCTACGGCAATTGTGATGTGTAGAGATAATGATTTATCACTCAGAGTGTTTAATTTGCTAAAACCAAATACCTTAGTTGCAGCGATGACAGATGCATCAGTTGGAACTTCAGTAGGGACTTAGGAGTAAATCGGAGAATATAAAGTGATTAATGAGATCAAAAAAGATGCTGCAGATAGAATGAAGAAAAGCGCAATGGCATTGCAGCAAAATTTAACAAAAATAAGAACTGGACGAGCAAATACTAGTCTATTGGATCAGATATTTGTTGATTATTACGGAAGCCAATCGGCCTTAAATCAAGTAGCAAATGTCAGTATAGAGGATTCTCGTACTCTCAAAATCACACCTTGGGAAAAAGACATGATACAGCCGATTGAAAAAGCAATAATGAATTCAAATTTAGGGCTCAATCCAGTCACGGCTGGAATAATTATTAGAATTCCATTACCTCCTCTAACTGAAGATCGAAGAAAGGATATGATTCGTGTTGTAAGGCAAGAAGGTGAACAATCAAAGGTTGCTGTAAGAAATGTAAGAAGAGATTCACTGGGTGATATCAAAGAGTTACTCAAAGAAAAAATGATTGGTGAGGATGAAGAAAGGAAGGGACAAGAAGAGATTCAAGAATTAACCAATCAGCATGTAGAGGAAATAGATCAAATAGTCGCGGTTAAAGAAAAAGAACTAATGGTTGTTTAATTGATTATCAAGGTCTAGAAACATGAAACCTAATCACATAGCAATAATCATGGATGGTAATGGCAGATGGGCCAAAAATCATAACGAGAGTAGAAAATTTGGTCACAAAAGAGGCGCCATAACCGCTCGAGATATTGTTCGTTTTACTGGTTCGTTAGGGATAGAATTTCTTACATTGTATGCATTTAGTACTGAGAATTGGGGTCGCCCACTTAAAGAAGTTAACTTATTGATGGCGCTTTTCATAGAGACTCTCGACGCTGAAATAAAAGATCTTAATAATAATAATGTAAAAATTAGATTTATAGGGGATAGGTCTAATTTAAAAAAATCATTAATTAATAAGATTGATAAAGCCGAATTATTAACGAAAAATAATCAAGGTCTAAATTTAACCGTTGCAATGGCTTATGGAGGGAGATGGGATATAGTTAATGCAGCAAAATTAATTCAAGATAAAATTGAAAGCAATGAATTAAATCAAGTTGATATTGATGAGGAGCAATTCTCATCATACATGCAATTGGGTTTAAACCCTGATCCTGATTTGTTAATTCGAACAGGTGGGGAACGGAGAATATCAAATTTTCTATTATGGAATATTGCATATACAGAGCTATATTTTTGTGACACTTTGTGGCCTGACTTTGTTAGCGATGATTTAGAGCTAGCATTAGATTTTTACGCCCAAAGAAAAAGGCGATATGGAAAAAATGTATAGTTATAGGATTCATTTATGCTAAAGGAAAGAGCGATAACTGGTATTGTTGGGCTGATAGTTCTATTAAGTATTCTATATTTAATGCCTCATGAGATAGCTAGGGCATTATTTTTTATAATTTTTATTATTGCTGGATGGGAATGGGCAAACCTTATAGACCAAGATAGTTTAAATCGCAGGGTCGTTTTTCTAGTAACCTTAACTTCGATGATATTTGGCATTCATTTCATAGGTTTAGGTATCATAGATTTTAAAATATTATTTATTTTTTCAGTGATTTTCTGGATGCTACTTCTGTTAAGTTTATTTTATTACCCTATACATATCCCCAGCTCGATTGGCTGGACAATAGGATTAATTATTCTGACCTCAGGGTATTTTTCGGTGGACTGGATATTTATAAATTGGGGAAGAGATTATTTCTTAGCTTTCTTATGTTTTATCTGGTTAATGGATTGTGGTGCGTATTTTGCTGGAAAAAATTTCGGTCAATTAAAACTTGCCATTCATATCAGTCCGAATAAAACTTGGGAGGGCCTCATTGGCGGGTTGTTTTTAGTTACTATTTTTGCTGTATTTTTATCGGTATATTTTGATCTTGATAATCTAGTTTTGATACCTTTTGTACTCTCATTGAGCTTATTATCTGTTATAGGTGATCTTGCAATTAGTATGTTCAAAAGAAGTTCAGGAACTAAAGATACTGGTAATTTTTTCCCTGGACATGGTGGTATGCTGGATAGATTGGACAGTATTGTCTCATCAGCACCATTATTTGCTCTTGGCTTGATTCTCATTTCAAGCTGAATGTTTTTTTAAAAAGGTATATAAATTATGATACTTACTAGTATTCTAGCTTTTATTTTTGCCGTAGGTCTTTTGGTTACAATTCATGAATTTGGTCATTATATTATTGGTCGTTACTGCGGCATGAAAGTTTTAAAATTTTCAGTTGGTTTCGGTAAATCGATTTATTCTAAAAAAGTAGGAAAAGATCAAACTGAGTATCGCTTATCAATGATTCCCTTGGGTGGATATGTTCAATTTCTCGATGGTCGCAATGGTTCTATTGATCCTAAAGATGAAGGTCGAGCTTTCGATCAGAGACCAATAAGATCAAGAGTAGCGGTTTTATTAGCTGGACCCATATTTAACTTTCTATTTGCGATTTTTGCCTATTTTGTTATTTTTTCGAATGGAATTATGACTATAAAACCAGTCATTGGTGAGGTTGAGAATAATTCTTATGCTGCTGAGGCAGGGTTGAATTATGGTGATCGTATTTTGAAGATTGAAGGTCAAATTATTAATGATTGGGAGGATGCAATCTCAGAAATTTTAATGACAGTAACTAAAAAGCAAGAAATTAATTTTCAAATCGAAACTCAAGAAAAATCCAATAAAATTATTAATATGATTATTCAAGGAGATAGTTCATCTCTAACCGTGCCTGGTGAGTTATTTAAAGGATTGGGTTTCTATCCTTGGCAACCACCAGCTTTAATAGGCGAAGTTTTACTAGGGGGCGCTGCAGATAAAGGCGGGTTATTAAAGGGTGATCGAATAATCTCTATCGACGACCAAAAAGTAAAATCATTTTTGGAGCTGAGAGCTATCATTGAAAGTAAGCCCAGGCAGTTAGTTTCTATGAGATATATGAGAGATAATTTTGACTATGTTGTGGATATTCGACTGGGTCAAACAGATGAGACTGATCCAAAGGGTATTTTAGGGGTTGCGGCGGGTGGTAATTATGAGGATTTTTGGTATCTTAATAGATTAGATCCGATTGATGCTTTTGCAGAATCAATAAAAGAGACATGGGCATCTGCTAGTTTTACCGTCATTATGTTTACCAATATGTTAACTGGAAATGTTTCATCTAAAAATATAAGTGGTCCTTTTAGTATCGCAAAGTATGCAGGAATATCTGCAGATGCGGGTTTGAATCAATTTTTAAAATTTTTAGCTTTGATTAGCATTAGTCTCGGTGTTATAAATTTAATGCCTATCCCGATGCTCGACGGTGGGCAAATTGTTTATCAAACTTTAGAGTGGATAAAAGGAAGTCCTTTATCAATAAGATTTCAGTTACTTGGACAGCAATTTGGTATCATGATTTTGTTTTTACTAATGGGAATCGCTTTTTACAATGATTTGTTTAATTAAATAGTTTGTTTGTAAATATAAAAAAATGAAATTAATGAATAATAATTTAATATTTAAATCGATTATCTTGGTTTGTTTGTCTTTTGTTTTTATGGCGGATCAATCTCGTGCTGAAACTTTCAAGATCAGTGATATGAGAGTTGAGGGTCTAAGGCGAATCTCTGAGGGGACTGTGTTTAATTATTTGCCAATTAATGTTGGTGATACTGTTGATGAAGTAAGAATTCAAGAAGCAATAAGATCTCTTTACAGTGAAGCATTATTCGATGACATCTCAATGAAAAGGGAAGGGACGATATTAATAATCGAGGTAAAAGAGAGGCCTTCTATAGAAGCGTTTACTATAGAAGGTAATAAAGATATTAAAACCGAAGACTTAATGACTTCATTACGAAATGTTGGTATGTCTCGAGGAAGGACATTTGATCGTTCCGTACTCGATAATGTCACGGGCTTTTTAAGAGAGCAATATTATGATCGAGGTAAATATGGAGTCAGAATTAAGGCTGATGTCGAAGATCGACCAAATAATACGGTCCGAATTAGTATAGATGTTAAAGAAGGGGATCGGGCAAAAATACGTCAAGTGAATATCATTGGTAATGATTCTTTTGGTGAAGCTGATATTCGTGAAGATTTTGAATTAGATACGGCCAATTGGTTATCCTGGATAAGATCGGATGATAGGTACTCAAAAGAGGCAATTACTGGCGATCTTGAGAAGCTACGATCTTTTTATATGGATCGAGGTTATGCCGATTTTAGAGTGGAATCAACCCAGGTAGCCATATCTCCAAATAAAAAAGATATGTTCGTTACTATAGTGGTTCACGAGGGTGAACGTTACAATATTTCAAATATAAAGCTAATAGGAAATAATGTCATTCCTGATGAAGATCTGGAAAGATATGTTATTTCAGAATCTGGCGACATGTTTAATTTACAAACATTAACTAGTACGGCTGAATTAATGTCATTTAGGCTAGGTGAAGACGGTTATGCTAATGCAAAAATTGAGCCTGTTCCTGAATTAGATTATGAGGCAAAAGAAGTTGCTGTCACATTTTATATTGACCCTGGAAGTCGAGTCTATGTCAGGCGTATAAACTTCAATGGAATCAAAGAGGTGGATGATGAAGTTTTTCGAAGAGAGGTTCGTCAAATTGAAGGAGCTTTTGTATCTAATATTCTGATTGATCGCTCTAAGATTAGATTGCAAAGATTGCCTTTTATTGAAGAAGTCGAATTTGAAAGCAACCCCGTAATTGGGAGTCCCGATATGGTTGATGTGGACTTTGATCTTAAATATCGAATGCCAGGTCAGTTTAGTGGTGGGATAGGTTATTCTGAATTTTTTAAACTTAATATCAACGGTAGTATCACTCATACAAATTTCTTAGGAACGGGTGAAAGAGTCGCATTAAATGCCAATTCGAGTAAATACTCCAAGCAAATTAGTGCTTCGCATACAGATTATTTCACAACCATGAATGGCATAAGAAGAACCGCATCTCTTAATTATAGGGATTATAAGCAATTTACATCTGCGGCCTCTGCTTTATCTACTACTAGTGGGGGCGCCACAATTGATTATGGTTATCCTTTAGGTGAATATCAATCAGTTAGTCTAGGATTAAATCTACAGCAAGTGGAGATGTTGTCTTCTAGATATAGTACACAACAAGCAATAGATTGGGTAACCGGCAACGGTAAGTCGTATGATGCCGGAAATGGATTTACAGGTACTAAATTTGGAAATCTAGAAATAATGGCTGGCTGGAATTATGACAGCAGAAATAGAACAATCTTCCCAGATAAAGGAACCAAACATCAACTCTTTGCAACTCTTACGACGCCGGGAAGTAATGTTGAGTATTGGACTACAAGATATAACTTTACAACTTATCAGCCCGTCTATGGACGTTGGATATTTTTGTGGAATGCGCAATTAGGTTACGGTAAAGCTCTAGGCGACACGACAGCACTTCCACCTTTTAAGCAGTTTCATAGTGGTGGCCCTAAATCTACTCGTGGATTCAAGGAGTCATATCTTGGGCCAAAGGACACAAATGGAAGGCCGTATGGCGGAAACGTACTAGTTGCGAGTCAGCTAGAGCTTATAATCCCTATGCCTGAAAAGTTTTCAAGCCAAGCTAGAGCGAGTATATTTTATGATATTGGAAACGTATTCAATACAGGCGAGGTGGTTTTCTTTGACAAGAAAGGAGATCCAGTAGAATATACAACATCATTTGGTGAGCTAAAAAGATCTGTTGGTATTGCGGTACAATGGATGGCACCAATGGGGTTATTTAGATTTAGCTATGCTTATCCTCTTAATCGATATGAGGGTACAGATAGATTTTATAAGGATGAGATTGAAAGATTTCAATTCTCAATTGGGCAGTCTTTTTAATAATTGGAAGGGTATATGAATTTTTTGAATATTTTAATTAAACACATTTGTATTTCAATAATAGCTAGTTTGTTTTTTGTGGTTTCGTTATCAGCGCAAGAGCAAAAAATTGGTGTCGTCAATTTCCAAGCATTGGTTGAAAGTTCTCCACAATTTAGGTTAGTGATGGAGTCATTAGCTGGAGAATTTCAACCTAGACAGAGAGAAGCGATAGCTAAATCAAAAGAACTAGAAGAGTTAGCGGCAAAATTACAAAAAGATGCTGCCGTGATGGGCGCATCAGAAAGGGCAAATGCTGAGAAAGAATTTAGAGAGCTTCAGCGTGAAGTAAATCGCCTAGGTACAGAGCTTGAAGAGGACGTAAATCTTAGAAGAAATGAAGAGCTAGGAAAACTCCAAAGATCAATTCTAGATGCTGTAAATGTTTTTGCACAATCAAATGAATATGACATGATATTTGCCGATGGGGTTATTTACGCAAGTGAAAATGTAAATATTACTGGTTTGATATTAGAGTCATTGCAAAATGATCCTCAGGATGTTGCAAACTAGATTTTAATACTTAAAATCGTTTTATACATGCTTTATCTTTCAAGGGGAATGTATTGGATTTTAGTTTAGGGGAATTAGCGGTAAAATTTGGTTGTGATCTTGTTGGTGATCCAAAAACAAGAATTTCATTTTCTTCTACATTAATCTCAGCCAAGCAGGGCGATTTATCCTTCTATTCGAATGTATTTTATCTTAAGCAGTTAGAGTCAACAGCAGCATCAGCAGTTGTCATAAAACCATCTGATCTAAAGCATTGTCCAGTCGATGCTTTATTAACTGATGATCCACATATAATTTTTTCTAAAATAGTAGCTTTACTTAATCCGCTCCCAACTTTTGAGCCGAGCATCGATGCTAGTGCTTCAATCTCAAAAAAAGCAATAATATCAAATTCAGCATTTGTTGGTGCGCTTTGTTTTATTGGTGATGGAGTAAAAATCGGTGAAAATGTATATATAGGGCCGGGATGTATTATTGATGGGCATATAAAGATTGGAAGTAATTCCAGATTGATAGCTAATGTCACGGTAGTAAATAAAGTAGCAATTGGAAAAGAAACTATGATTCATCCTGGGTCAGTCATTGGTTCTGATGGTTTTGGTAATATGAAGACGGAAAAAGGATGGTTAAAAATCCATCAGATAGGTGGTGTTAAGATTGGAAATGATGTTGAGATTGGCTCTAACACAACAATTGATCGGGGCTCACTTGATGATACTGAGATTCATGATGGGGTTCGACTAGATAACCAAATTCAAATTGGACATAATGTATGTATAGGCGAGCACACTGCAGTTGCGGCTTCTGCAGCCATTGCCGGCAGTGCAATTATTGGTAAACGATGTATGATTGCTGGTCAAGTAGGATTAGTTGGACATATTGAAATTTGTGACGATGTGAGAATAAATGGCGGTTCTGTTGTTACAAAAAGTATTAAGAAACCAGGTGTTTATTCTGGGTCTTTTGCGGCTGATGAAGATAAGGTCTGGAAAAAATTAGTTGCTAAAATACGTCGTTTATAAGGTTGCATAATAATTATAATATACAACGAGTAATTGGATGAATAAAAAAAATAAGATCTTAGATGCCACTCAGATAATGGAGCTTCTTCCACATCGTTATCCATTTTTATATATAGATAGAGTTATTGACTATGAGCTTGGTAAATCAATTACAGCAGTAAAAAATGTATCAATCAATGAACCATTTTTTCAAGGTCATTTTCCAGAAAAACCAATTATGCCGGGTGTAATTATTATTGAGGCAATGGCTCAAGCGGGAGGAATACTTGGGCATTTGACGGTCGGTGATATCAAACCTAAGCCAATTTATTATCTTGTTTCAGTTGAGCAAGCGCGTTTTCGTTTTCCTGTAGTAGCGGGAGATCAATTGACTATAACAGTCGAAGTAGACCGCATTATTCGTGGAATGTGGCGATATTCTTGTAATGCTTATGTCAATGATGAGATTTCCGTGAATGCCAAAATCATGTGCGCTCCAAATATTTAGTTCTGATGATTCATAAAACTGCAATTATTTCTGAATCTGCCGTAATAGCCGCAGATGTAAAAATTGGTCCTTATACCGTAATCAATGATGATGTTGTGATCGGAGAAGGGACTGTAATTGATAGTCATGTGGTTATAAGTGGCTCAACAACAATTGGCAAAAGAAATCATATTTACTCTTTTGCCTCAATTGGCGGTGACCCTCAAGATAAAAAATATAATAATGAGAAAACTTCATTGATTATCGGTGATGGAAATACCATTAGAGAATATTGCACAATAAATAGAGGAACATCTCAAGATAAAGGAAAAACAGTCATAGGTGATAATAACTGGATTATGGCTTATGTGCATATTGCGCATGATTGTATTGTTGGAAGTAATGCTGTTTTTGCTAATAATGCGACTTTAGCCGGCCATGTAAATGTTGGTGATTGGGCGATATTTGCTGGTTTTACTGGTGCGCATCAATTTACTCGAATTGGCGCGCATAGCTTTATTGGGATGAATACACTAACCACAAAAGATATACCGGCATACGTGATGGCTGAAGGGCAACCAATTAGACCAAGAGGTGTTAATACGGAAGGACTCAAAAGAAGGGGTTATAAGGCTGAACAAATCACAAATATTAAAAATGCATATCGTATTCTTTATCGTAAGGACTTGAAACTATCTGAATCATTGCAAGAGATTGAAAAATTAACCCAAGATCAAAAAGAATTAGAGTTATTCCTTGAATCAATAAGATTAGCCTCTGATCGAGGAATTATTAGATAATTTATGCGTATTGGATTAGTGGCTGGTGAGGCTTCGGGAGATTCTTTAGGGTCAGGCCTCATGCGAGAAATACTAAAAATTCATCCTGATGCTAGCTTTGAGGGTATTTTCGGGCCAAAAATGGAAAAAATTGGCGGTAAATCTTGGGCAACATCGAGCGAATTATCGGTAATGGGAATCATAGAACCCATCAAAAGATTGCCCCATTTAATATGGCTTCGTAAACGGATTTTAAAAAAATGGTTACAGCGTCCACCGGATGTATTTATCGGTATTGATTCGCCGGATTTTAATCTTACACTAGAAGAAAAATTACGATCAAATGGTATTACTACAGTTCATTATGTTAGCCCATCTATTTGGGCTTGGCGACCAAATCGAATAAAAAAAATTCGCAGATGTGCTGATAAAGTACTATGTCTGCTCCCATTTGAACCTGATTTATATAAAAAGCATGAAATATCGGCTGTATTTGTTGGTCATCCGGCAGCTAATACATTGCCTTATGATCTGGAAAGTAGTGCTGTAAGGGATAAATTTGAACTCCCATCAGGCACTATTATAGCGATATTACCTGGTAGCCGTTCTAGTGAAATAGAAAATCTTGGCCCGATCTTTGCTGATGTAGCTAAATTATTAATTGATCGATACGAGGGTATTTCTTTTGTATCTCCTATGTCATCTCCTGGAATTTACAATCAATTTGAAAAATTTCTTATTGATAATAATATACGAGATCATTTTTTATTGGTAAAGGGTTATTCGCATGAAATGATAGTAGCTTCGAATATAGTACTATTAGCCTCAGGTACGGCGGCACTCGAATCTGCGTTATTATGTAGACCGACTATAGCTGCTTATAAAGTATCTAAGTTAAGTTATTTTATTTTAAATAAATTGATTAAAATAGATTCTTTTACGCTTCCAAATATTCTTTTAGATAAAAAAATTATCCCTGAATTTATTCAAAATGAAGCATCTGTCGAAAATCTAAATAAAGCTATTTGTGAACACCTAGATAATCCAAGTTATAAAGAGATGATTACAGATGATTTTATGCTGTTAAGGTCAAAATTGAATCTTGACACAGATAAATTAGCAGCATTAGAGGTATTAGAATTACTATAAATATTCATCAATACGAATTTGTCGCAGGAGTTGATGAGGTTGGGCGAGGTACTTTAGCTGGCCCTGTTGTGGCAGCGGCAGTTATTCTTCCCAGTCATTATTCATTCGATGGATTGAATGATTCCAAAAAAATTAGTGAAAAAAAAAGAAATCATTTATCTAAGCAAATTCTCACTCAAGCTCTATCTTGGTCGATAGCTTATTCTGATGTTAATGAGATTGATAACCTTAATATCTTAAGAGCAACGATGTTAGCTATGCGCCGTTCAATTTTGGGCTTAGCTTATTTACCGAATTTCCTCAGAATAGATGGTAATATTTTACCTAATTTGAATTTTTATAATAAAGTCATACCTGGTGAAGCTATTATTGGAGGGGATGGTAAAGTTGAGGTGATTAGTGCGGCATCTATTATCGCAAAAGTATATAGAGATGCCTTAATGTCTAATCTAGACTCAATTTATCCTGGCTATAACTTTTCAAAACACAAAGGTTATGGCACAAAAGAACATCTAGAGCGTATTAAAAATAATGGGCCATCCTCACAACATCGAATGAGTTTTAAACCTTTATGTGAAAACATGACTTTAGAAAAGAATTAACTGGTTTAGTTTATAAAAGCTAATTAATATTAAATTCAACTCTTGCCACCAATTTTTTGACTTAATTTACTCATCATAATGACAAATAATTTTATACATTTAAATCTTCATAGTCAGTATTCAATTGTAGATAGTACGATTCGTATACCCAAGCTAATGGAAGAGTGCATTTCAAATAATATGCCGGCAATAACATTAACTGATCAGAATAATGTATTTGGTATGGTTAAATTTTATCGTAAGGCTCTTGAGTTTGGTATAAAACCAATAATTGGATCAGACATATTTCTTGCGGATGAAGATGATGAGTCTAAGTACGATCGTATTACATTACTCTGTGCTGATAATGATGGTTATAAAAATCTTACTCAACTAATTACACGTGCTTGGCTCGATGGACAAACAAGATTCGGTCCTCGTCTGCATAAATCATGGCTTTCTAAGGATAATTGTAAAGGTTTGATCGCACTTTCAGCTGGACTTAAAGGTGATATTGGTCGAAGTTTGGTGAATGAGCATCATGATCTTGCTTCTAGGCAATTAGATTCTTGGCTTGGTTTATTTGAAGATCGTTTTTATATAGAACTTATTCGAACTAACCGTCAATTTGAGGAGAATTATATTCAACAAGCTCTCCTTTTGGCACATGATCATTCGGTTCCAATCGTTGCGACAAATGACGTAAGATTCCTGAATTCTGACGATTACTCATCGCATGAAGCCAGAGTGTGTATAAACGAAGGGTTAATTCTATCTGACTCAAATAGACCAAAATTGTACAGTGATCAACAATACTTAAAAAATGCCAAAGAAATGCATGATTTATTCAGAGATATTCCAGAGTCATTGAAAAATACTACCGAGATTGCCAAAAGATGTAACTTACATCTTAGATTGGGCGAATCTTTTTTACCGATTTTTCCTGTACCGAAAGAACAGACAACAGACTCCTACTTACTTAAAGAATCTGAAAAAGGCTTAAGTCTTAAACTAAAAGACTCTCAAATTGATAATCAGATTGATCCATTAATTTATCAATCACGTTTGAAAGAAGAGTTGGACGTAATAAATAATATGGGATTCTCCAGTTACTTTTTAATAGTTTCTGATTTCATTGATTGGGCAAAGAAAAATAACATACCAGTAGGACCGGGCAGAGGTTCGGGAGCAGGCTCTTTAGTTGCCTATGTATTAGGTATTACAAATGTTGATCCATTGGAGCATGATTTGTTATTCGAAAGATTTCTAAATCCAGAGCGAGTATCAATGCCTGATTTTGATATAGATTTTTGTATGGATGGTCGTGATCGAGTAATTGATTATGTTTCAGATAAATATGGTCGAGAAAGAGTTTCGCAAATCATTACCTATGGAACAATGGCTGCAAGAGCTGTGATAAGAGATGTTGGCAGAGTTTTGGATCAACCTTATGGTTTTGTGGATAGAATTGCAAAACAAGTTCCATTTGAAGTTGGCATGACGCTCAATAAAGCATTAGAGCAAGATGATGAATTACGAAGAATGTATAGTGAAGATGAGGAAGTTGAAGCTATTATAAATCTTGCAAAGTCGCTTGAGGGGTTGGTAAGAAATGCAGGAAAGCATGCTGGCGGCGTGGTTATTGCTCCTGATAAATTAACTGACTTTACGCCTTTATATTGTGAGGAAGGCAAAGTAAATGTAGTTACACAGTTTGACAAAGACGATGTGGAAGCGGCTGGACTAGTAAAATTTGATTTCCTAGGATTAAGAACACTCACTATTATTGATTTAACGATTCGTATCGCTAGTAAATCTAATGTTAGCCAGATAGATATAGATAAAATACCAATGAAAGACTCAAAAACATTTGAACTTTTGAGGACTTGCAATACTACTGCTATATTTCAACTTGAATCACCAGGTATGAGGGATTTAATTAAAAGAATGCGACCAGATCATTTTGATGATTTGGTCGCTCTAGTGGCTTTATTCAGACCAGGACCACTTCAATCAGGCATGGTCGATGATTTTATTAATCGCAAGCATGATTTGGATAAAATGAATATTGACTATTTGCACTCTGATATTGAAGGGATACTTAAACCTACTTATGGGGTTATTTTGTATCAAGAGCAAGTAATGCAAATTGCCCAAGTTTTAGCGGGATACTCACTCGGTAGTGCGGATCTTTTGAGACGAGCGATGGGTAAAAAGAAAGCAGAAGAAATGGCAGTTCAACGTGAAAGTTTCCTTAAAGGCTCCATTGAAAGGGGGGTATCTCAGCGAATAGCTGAAAGAATATTTGATTTAATGGAGAAATTTGCAGGATACGGTTTTAACAAGTCGCATTCAGCGGCGTATGCACTGATTTCGTATCAAACCGCTTATTTAAAGACTCATTATACAGCTCCATTTTTGGCTGCTGTAATGACCACGGAAATGGACAATACTGATCGCTTGATAATGATTAAAGATGATTGTTTTAATTATGATATTAATTTATTACCCCCATCAATCAATCATTCTCTTTATGAGTTTAAGGTTTTAAGTAAGCAACAGATTCTTTATGGCCTTGGTGCAATTAAAGGAGTAGGAAAATCGACGGTGGAGTCAATAATTACTGAGAGAGATAATCACGGAAATTATGAAAATCTTGATGAATTTTGCAAAAGACTGGGCACGGAAAAAATTAGCCGACGTGTACTTGAGTCATTAATAAAATGTGGAGCATTAGATGAATTCAATGAGTCACGAAAAAATTTGGATAATCAACTTTCAGCCGCAATAAAAGGCGCGGATCAAGAAGCAAGGAATTCTGCCGCAGGTCAAAATGATATGTTTGGTTTAGCGCCAGCTATTCAAATCAGCGATAATAATGAAAATAACCCCCTAGAATGGAAGGAAGAAAAGTTACTTAAGAAAGAAAAAGAAGCTTTAGGACTGTATCTATCTGGCCACCCATTTCATGCAGTTAAAAATGATGCGCTTTGCTTTACTGACGGAACATTAAAGAGCATTCAATCTATGGATCGTCCAGAAAAAATGACGGGAGAAAAAAAGTATAGGCAACCTAGAAAGAATATAACCATCGCTGGTTTGATTGCTGATATAAAGAAACGAGGTAATCGAATTTCTATTATAATTGATGATGATACCGCAAGAATGGAGGCAACTATATTCAATGATAAGTTTCAAGAATTTAGAGATTTATTGAAAAAAGATACCATTATAGTTGTCGATGGCAATTTGAGATTTGATGAATTTTCTTCATCATGGCAGGTTAATGTTGAAAAAATCGTTAATATACAGACGATGATAGAGAGCCTAGCAAAAAATCTAATCATAGAATTACCATCATCTCAGAAAGGTAATAATACTCTTATTCAATTACAAAAATTACTAAAAACAGGAAGAGCTGGTCATTGTGAAATTTCCATAAAATTTAACAACGATGCTGCCTCGGGAAGGCTAGATTTGGGTGGAAAATGGTTAGTTACTCCTACAAAAGATTTTCGTGATGAGCTGATTATGTTGTTAGGTAAAAATAGTGTGAAATTAAGTTATTAAAATATTGAAATTTGCTATCAATCAATATGTATAATTAAAATAGAATTTTATTGGGGATTAATAAGTGGACTCAACATTTTTAGAATTTGAAAAACCGATTGCAGAAATTGAGGCAAAACTAGAAGAGCTTCAATATATAACTGATGAGTCAGGTGAAGGTTTATCATTAGAGATAGCTCGATTAAAATCTAAGAGCCAAGCAATCACTAAAAATATATATAATAGTCTTTCTGATTGGCAGATAGCTCAAATTGCTCGACATCCAATGCGACCATACTCTTTAGATTATATCGAATTACTCTTTACTGATTTTAGCGAGCTGCATGGCGATCGAATGTATGCTGATGATTTTGCAATAATAGGCGGTGTTGGTAGGTTTGAGGGAAGGTCTATTATGTTTATTGGACATCAAAAAGGTCGTGATACCAAGGAACGTGTGAGAAGAAATTATGGGATGCCGAAACCGGAGGGGTATCGTAAAGCTCAACGTTTGATGCGATTAGCTGAAAAATTTAATCTTCCAGTTATAACTTTTATTGATACACCAGGTGCTTATCCTGGGCTTGGCGCAGAAGAGCGCGGTCAAAGTGAAGCAATTGCCAGTAGTTTGTTCAAAATGTCCAAATTAACTGTCCCAATTATCTCAATTGTTATAGGTGAGGGTGGTTCTGGAGGTGCATTAGCTATAGGAGTTGCCGATAAATTACTAATGTTACAATATAGTATTTACTCAGTAATTTCCCCAGAAGGATGTGCTTCAATTTTATGGAAAAATGCAGAATTAGCTGAAAAAGCAGCAGAAGCTATGCAAATTACCGCTAAAAGCTTGAAAGAATATGGATTGATTGATGCAGTCCTGCAAGAACCTTTGGGCGGGGCGCATAGATCTTTGGAAGAAATGGCTGACAGTATCAGGAGCTCAATGGTTAAATCTTTAGATGAGTTATTAGCCGTAGATAAAAATACCCTGGTCTCTAATCGACAAGCGCGCATTGCTGATTATGGAGAATATAAAAAAAATTAATTATAAAATAATATAAAGTAGTTTAAAAACTCATATTTATTATTAATTTTCATTATAATTTTTCTATGTTTGATAAATATCATCTTGAGCATTCACTCTCAAAATTAGCAATTGAATATCAAAAACCCTCTAGATATATTGTTGCTTATAGCGGAGGTATGGATTCAACCGTATTACTTCATGCACTTAAATCAATTGACGATGACACCCCCATTATTGCTCTTTATGTTAATCATCAAGTAAATGACCAATCCAATGAATGGAGTGAATTCTGTAATACCAATGCTGACAGCTTAGGTATTAATTTTTCTGCCTTTAAGGTAGATGTTGATTTTAAATCCGGGAAAGGTACTGAAGCCTCAATGAGGGATGCTAGATACGCAATTTTTCGAGATTTTATTAAAGATGGCGACTGGCTCTTAACGGCCCATCATTTAAATGATCAAACTGAAACATTATTGCTCAACTTATTTCGCGGGAGTGGTCCTGACGGCCTCTCTGGTATCAATAATTTTAGAAATTTTTCTAATGGTAAGTTAGTGAGACCTTTATTATCTGTCGATCAGAAGTATTTAAGGAGTTACGCTGAAAAAGAGAATCTCAATTGGATTGATGACCCTTCAAATAAAGATAATAATCTAGACAGAAATTTCCTGCGTAATAATATTATCCCTAAATTAGAAGATAGATGGATATCTTTAAATAAGCGTTTAAGTAAGGTAACTCAATTAGCGAATGAATCTAAGTTACATTTGATAGATTTAGCAAAGATTGATTTAGATAAAGTTGGCTTAATTAATTGTTACGATTTAGATCCATATAGAGAGTTATCCGAGTCTCGGCAACGAAATTTATTGAGATATTCGGTTAATAAGATGAGCTTACCATCGCCGCCTTATAAACAATTATTAGAGATAACAAAAACTATCGTTAATTCTGGAATAAATTCTAACCCAGTTGTGTCATGGCCAGGCGTTGATGTAAGACGATATCAAAATCATCTGTATTTGTTACCGCAAATAGCAGCAGATAATACTTTAAAGAAAATCAAGATTTACCCCAATGATGAATACATAAGTTTGGGTTCAGGGATGGGAACTTTATCATTAGAGCCGTCGACTAATTTCGGCATTGATAGCGAAATAGCCAATCAAGGCTTATTAATCGTTTTTAGGGAAGGCGGTGAAAATTTACGTCCGGTTAATAGTGATCATAATCGAAAATTAAAAAAATTATTGCAAGACAAGCAGATTTTTCCATGGATGAGAGATAAAATTCCGATACTAATGCTTGGTGATGAAATAGTGTGTGTTGCAGATTTTTGGGTTGCGGAAAAATTTTCTAAACTTCCCGGTTATATTTTTAAGTGGCATCAGAAACCTAAGCTAGGGCTACCTTAATTTTTTTATTTTAAAATTAGATTGTTTTGATAAAGATCCTCTGGTAATTTTTAAAACCGTCTTTAATCAAACGACGGATCTAAGAAAATTGATAAAATTACAACAAATAACACTGCAATTAACCAAGCTCTTTATCATGGAATTATTATATGATTATCTTTGATATTGAACTCATTAATTGTTTAGTCACTCTGAGCAATAAATGACAGCTTATGTATTTATTACTGGAGGAGTGGTTTCCTCTCTAGGTAAGGGTATTACTTCAGCTTGCCTTGGGGCGATACTTGAGTCTCGTGGTCTATCAATCAGTATGATTAAGTTAGATCCTTATATAAATGTCGATCCTGGGACAATGAGCCCTTTTCAGCATGGTGAGGTTTTTGTTACTGCTGATGGAACGGAGACTGATTTAGATTTAGGCCATTATGAACGTTTCGTGAGAACCGAAACTGGACGTAATAGTAATTTTACTACAGGTAGAATCTATGAATCAGTTATTGCAAAAGAACGTCGAGGAGGTTATTTAGGCGCTACTGTACAAGTAATCCCACATATTACGGACGCTATTAAAGAAGGTGTTATTAGTGGGTCTGGAGATGCGGATGTTTGTTTGGTTGAGATAGGAGGAACGGTAGGTGATATAGAATCATTGCCTTTTATGGAAGCAATTCGACAGATGGGGGTTGAATTAGGATCCGACCAAGTAGTTTATATCCATTTAACTTTGGTGCCTTATATCGCAACCTCTTCAGAGATTAAGACAAAACCAACTCAGCACTCGGTCAAGGAATTACGTTCCATTGGTATTCAGCCAGATATATTGGTATGTCGTTCCGAAAGAATTCTTCCTGAGGATTCTAGACAAAAAATTGCACTATTCACAAGTGTAAATGAAAAAGCAGTTATTTCTGCTATTGATGTAGATGATTTGTATAAATTGCCTGAAATGATGCATTTACAAGGTTTAGATAACATTGTTGTGGAGAAATTGAAGTTAGATGTGCCGGCAGCAAATCTATCGGAGTGGAATTCAATTGTTGAAGCAAAAAAGAATCCAAATAATGAAATTAATGTAGCAATGGTTGGAAAGTATATAGATTTAAGAGATGCGTATATTTCGCTCACAGAGGCGCTTCTACACGGTGGAATTAAAACATTAACTAAGGTTAATATTCACTATATTGAATCTCAAAATATTGAAAATAAAGGGATTGAGTTATTAGAAAATATGGATGGTATTGTGGTACCGGGCGGGTTTGGTGATAGAGGCATTGAAGGAAAAATATCCACTGTAAAGTATGCTAGGGAAAATAATATTCCCTACCTGGGGATTTGCCTTGGAATGCAAGTTGCTATTATTGAGGCTGCCAGAAATTTAGCGAATCTTGAAAATGCCCAAAGTACAGAATTTAACAAGGAAACACCTCATCCAGTTATTGCATTAATTACAGAATGGCAAGAAAGTTCGGGCGACATAGAAGAGCGTGATGAATTGTCTGATATGGGTGGAACAATGAGACTGGGCGCCCAGCAAATTAATTTAACTGATGAATCTTTGATTAAATCTGTTTATGGCGAACAAGCTATTCATGAGCGTCATCGCCATCGCTATGAATTTAATAATAATTATCGTGATATAATGGAGAAAGCCGGCGTGGTTTTTTCAGGAACATCTGTAGATAATTTAGTTGAAGTAATCGAATTACCAGATCATCCATGGTTCGTTGCAAGTCAATTTCATCCTGAATTTACATCCAATCCTCGTGATGGACATCCCTTATTTAAGAGTTTCATAATAGCATGCTCCAAATCACAGGATAAGGTTCTTTAGAAATGAAGCTTCTTGATTTCGAGATCGGCAATCATGCTCCTTTTTTTCTAATTGCTGGTAACTGTGTTATTGAAAGTCGAGAGTCAGCAATTGAAACTGCAGGAAAGTTAAAAGAAATCACAAAAAATTTGGGAATTTCACTCGTTTATAAGTCTTCCTTCGACAAAGCGAATCGCAGCTCAAAAGATGGATTTCGTGGACCTGGTTTAGAAGAGGGATTAAAAATTTTATCGGAAATTAAATCTCAAATAGGAATTCCAGTTATAACTGATGTGCATGATGATTCACCACTAGATGAAATCGCTGATGTTGTGGATGTGCTTCAAACTCCATCTTTCCTGTGTAGGCAAACTAACTTTATTTTGAATGTGGCGAAACAAGGCAAACCTGTTAATATAAAAAAAGGTCAATTTTTATCGCCCAATGAGATGCAAAATGTTGTAAATAAAGCCCTTTCTACTGGAAATAAGGACATCATGGTTTGTGAAAGAGGCTTCTCGTTTGGCTACAACAATTTGGTGTCAGATATGAGATCTTTGCCCATTTTAAGGAATACTCACTGCCCAGTAATTTATGATGCTACTCATTCAGTTCAATTGCCTGGAGGCAAAGGAAATAGCTCGGATGGCTGTAGGGAATTTGTGCCAGTTTTAGCACGAGCTGCAATTGCTGTGGGTGTTGCGGGATTATTTGTTGAAACTCATGAAAATCCAGATTTAGCGTTAAGTGATGGACCTAATTCTTGGCCATTAGACAGAATGAATGAGTTATTAGAAACTTTAATTTCTATAGATCATGCGGTAAAGAAAAGAGCTTACATTGAAGATCAGATTGAATGGTCTTCTAAATAAGGAATTAAACTTAAATTATTGGAGACCTTGATTGTGACGGCAATATCTAATATTCATGGAAGGGAAATTATTGATTCACGAGGAAACCCGACTGTAGAAGCGGAGATTAGATTTTATGACGGTAGTTTTGGTCGTGCTGCTGTTCCCTCGGGCGCATCGACTGGTAGTCGGGAAGCAATTGAGTTACGGGATGGCGATTCATCTAGATACCTTGGAAGAGGAGTAATGAAAGCTGTTCAAAATATTAACAAAGTAATTAATGATAAATTTTCTGATATGGAAGTGGTCAGCCAAAAAGATTTTGATGATATATTAAAACAATTAGATGGTACGGAAAATAAAGCTAATTTAGGCGCAAATGCATTACTTGCAGTCTCTATGGCTTACGCAAAGACAGTTGCAATATCTAAAAAAATTCCTTTATTTAGATATTTTGGCGAAAAAAGTACCATGCCAGTGCCGATGATGAACATCATCAATGGAGGGGCACATGCGGATAATAGTGTCGATATACAAGAATTCATGATTATCCCTGTAGGTGCAGATTCATTTAAAGAAGCATTAAGGCATGGAGTGGAAGTATTTCACTCGCTTAGATCAGTCTTGCAAAAAAAGGGACTAAATACAGCAGTTGGTGATGAAGGTGGATTTGCTCCTGATCTGAAATCAAATCGCGCTGCTCTTGATGTGATTTGTGAGGCAATAGAGAAAACCGGCTTAAAGCATGGTAAAGATATATTCTTAGGTCTGGATGTCGCAAGTAGTGAATTTTTTTCTAATGATATCTATCATCTGAGATCTGAGGGACGGGAATTTGATGCATTAGGTTTTTCGGATTTTCTTGCTGAATTGACTGATGCCTATCCCATTATTACTATCGAGGATGGAATGGATGAATCGGATTGGGAAGGATGGTCGATTCTGAGTAAAAAATTGAATGATCGTATTCAACTCGTGGGCGATGATCTTTTTGTAACAAATACTTCTATACTTAGAGCGGGAATAGAAAAAAGAATTGCAAATTCTATACTTATAAAACCCAATCAGATAGGTACTTTATCCGAGACATTTGATGCCATAAATATGGCAATTTCTGCTAATTATTCAGCAATTATCTCGCATCGATCTGGAGAAACTTCAGATCATACAATTTCAGATATAGCTGTTGGTTCTAGTGCAACACAAATTAAAACTGGATCCTTATCAAGATCTGATCGTATGGCAAAATATAATCAACTCTTAAGAATAGAAGAAATGCTAGGTAGTGACGCTTTATATGACCCGGAGAATGCATTTTCTGTTCCTCTTTTAAAAACATGAATAGGTGAGAGTTATGGAGAACGTTCGTTGGATTCTATTATTACTCATAATAGTGATTTTATTCATGCAAATTAAAATATGGGTTTCTGAAGACGGCTATCAACAGATGAATGTTCTACAAAACAGTGTCGATACTCAAAATAAAAATAATGCTTTTCTCAAAGATAGAAATAAAGCATTAGAGGTTGAGATTAGAGACTTAAAAATAGGTACTGAAGCTATTGAAGAAAGAGCAAGAAAGGACTTAGGTCTAATCGGTAAAGATGAGATTATGTATATAATTGTTGACCAAAATAAATAATAAACAGCATGTTTGCTATTGGCTCTTTTTTAATAAAACATAAACTGCCCCGGTCCCGCCATCGACTTGACGGGCAGATATAAAAGCCAACACTTGGTCCCATCTTCTAAGTAATCTATTTACTTGTTGTTTTATGACAGGACCTCTTGGTCCTGAACCCAATCCTTTGCCATGAATTACTCTAACGCATGTCAAACCATCTTGAACTGATTCGCTGATAAATAATTTTAAAACCAAACTTGCTTCATTTGACGTCATTCCATGGAGGTCAAGTTCAGATTGCACGCTAAAAGTGCCTCGTGATAATTTTTTCATAATCTTCGGAGTGATATTAGAGCGATGAAATCTTAAAATATCACTATTGTTTTCTTCCTGAAGATCAATATCGACATTCAAGCTTTCTGTGAGTACATTTTGATTATCTTTTTTTGTGAAAGAAGCTTTCGCAGTTAATTTTTTGCGAAAGGGTGGGTTTTTTTGGCTTTTTTGGCTTTTTATGGGTTTTGTATTATTGAGTGTATTTCGAAATAAATCGATTTCATCTCTTGTTATTTTGGGTGGACCATCACGGCAATCTTTTTTTTTACTCATTATTATTCAAGTGTATCAATAAAATTAGAGAAAAATTACTATTTTAAATCATATAAAAAACGATAAATATATAGCTGCTTGATATTGAAAAATGTAAAATTTGGCAATGATTATTTTATTAAGTAATGATGATGGATATTTAGCAGAAGGTATTAATGTTCTCGCTTCTCATTTAAGAGAAATTGCTGAGGTTATAATTTTTGCACCAAAGGTAAATCACTCAGGCTCCAGTAGTGCATTATCCCTTCGTTCAAAATTACAAATTGAAAAAATTGCTAAGAATATTTACTGTGTCAATGGCACTCCAGCAGATACGGTATATCTTGGCTTATCCGGTTTCCTTGATAAAGAGCCTGATATGGTTATTTCTGGAATTAATCATGGTGCAAATCTAGGTGAAGATGTTTTATATTCAGGGACAGTTGCTGCTGCAATCGAAGGTCGAGTTCTGGGGTTACCCTCAATAGCAGTTTCTTCTATCGCAAAAAATTCAGATAACTATGAGGTAGCGGCAAAGATAACTTCGCAATTAGTTGAGAAATTTGACGATCACCCATTTCCATCTGATACGATATTAAATATTAATGTTCCAGATAAGAATTATCGAGAATTGAATGGAATGGTTGCGACTAGGTTGGGAACACGCCACCGCTCAATACCTTTTGTAATGAAATCAGATATAAAAAATACTTTTGATTATAAAATAGGCCCTCCAGGTGAGGGTAATGACGCCGGACCTGGAACCGATTTTTATGCTATAGAAAATAATTCAGTATCAATTACCCCTATTCATATAGACATGACTAACCATAAAATCTTATCTGGCATGACTGAATGGCTCACCGAGTGAGTAAACTGATACCTGAAAATAAAGGCATCGGAATGACGTCTGATCGAACTCGTGACAGATTAATCGAAAGATTAAAAGAGCAAGGTATAGAGTCTAATTTAGTATTAGAGCGAATCAGAAATGTCCCCCGTCATTTGTTTGTTGATGAGGCGCTTGCATCTAGATCATATGAGGACACTGCCCTTCCAATTGGATTGGGCCAAACAATAAGTCAGCCTTACATTGTAGCAAAAATGACAGAAGCTCTTATTGACTCAGTTAAAGGTGATTGTGTTCTGGAAATTGGCACTGGATGTGGTTATCAAACTGCCATCCTTGCCTCGTTTTTCAAGAAAATATATACGGTAGAGTTAATTCGCAGTCTATTACTAAAGACAAAGCAACGTTTGAGAGATATGAATATATATAATGTCCAGTTTCGCCATGGCGATGGCTGGAAGGGGTGGCCAAAATATGGGCCTTACGATGGCATAATTGTTGCCGCTGCAGCACCTGAGTTACCAGATGATCTTCTGGGGCAATTAAACATTGGTGGAGTTTTGATTATTCCGATTGGCCCACCAAGAGAGCAGGAGTTAGTGCTTGTTAAGCGAAATCATGATCATTTTGAAACTAAAAATTTAGGCTCTGTCAGCTTTGTTCCATTAGTTAAAAGCGAATAGAATGATTACAGAAACTTATTTAAAAAAAATTAAATCTATTAAAATCATATATCTATGAATATTTTTAATTACTTATATAAAAAAGTAATATCATGGTCAGCTGACTTAAGAGCGCGTCGATATTTGTTTTTCTTGAGTTTTGCAGAATCTTCATTTTTTCCGATCCCGCCAGATGTAATGTTGATACCTATGTGCTTAGCTGATAAAAAGAAAGCTTGGTATTATGCTTTGATAACAACTTTAGCCTCAGTTCTTGGGGGGGTATTTGGTTATTTTATTGGGTATTTTATCTTTGATTTATTAGAATTATGGTTAAGAGATTCAAATTATTGGGATTCCTTTCAAATCTCGAAAGTTTGGTTTAAAGAGTGGGGTCTATGGGCAGTTCTTTTGGCAGGAATTTCCCCTATACCATATAAAATCTTTACGATTGCGGCTGGTATCACAGGAATTAATTTAATTGGATTTATTTTATTTTCTTTATTAGGTAGAGGCGCAAGATTTTTTTTAATTGCAGCTATGATATCTTTTTTCGGTGAACGTATTTCTCTATTTTTGGAAAGTTATATAGAGCGAATAGGCTGGTCTATAGTATTACTCATAGTCGCATTTTTAATGTATTGATAATTTTATAGCCTGAATTCAATTATAGTAAATGCGTAATAATTTTTTAGAATCTATTGTTATAAGGAAAAATTAAAATGTGTATGGATTATAAAAAGATTATCACTTTTATCTCTCTATCTTTATTTCTTTTATCTTGCAGCTCTATTCAGTTAGAAGAATCATCGGAAAAACGTCATTTCGTGCGTTCTGGCGAAACTCTTTATGTTATTGCTTGGCGTTATGGCCTAGATTATCAAAGTTTGATCGCTTGGAATCAAATTTCATCGAAAGCCTTGATATATCCAGGTCAAATAATAAAGCTAACTGCTCCCACTGATTTTGCAAATGCAAAAGAAATTGTTGCTAAATCAAACAAACAAAAGATAGTAAGGAAAAATAAACGGACAAGCATCACCAGCAATAACAGGAATTTAAAATGGGCCAGCCCCACCAATGGTAAAGTTATTAGGCAATTTTCAAAAAGTTCTAAATTATTTAGTGGAATTTTATTGAGTGGTAAACTAGGACAAGCTATCAATGCTGCCTCTGATGGTCGAGTTGTCTATGCAGGCAATGGTTTGGTGGGTTATGGCCAATTAATTATTATAGAGCATGACAATACGTATCTTAGCGCTTACGGGTACAACGAAGGGTTGATTGTAAAAGAAGGTGATTGGATTGTTAAAGGTCAAAAGATAGCCACCATGGGAATGGGTCCAGAAAAATTACCAAGATTATATTTTGAGATACGGCGCAACACTGATCCGGTAGATCCGTTAAGTTTTATTGGAAAGTCTTAATAACTGATTTATAAAATCAATATTGCAATTGGACTTCTGTCTTCAGAAATTAAAATATTAAATGTTCTGCAAGCTGCTGCAGTGGTCATAACTTCTAGCCCTATATTTTTTTTTGCCAGATCAAATACTAGGTTACGATTAGGAAGGACTGCCTTTTTACCAGTACCAAAAATTAAGATATCCGGTTTTTTTTCTAGAATAAATTCAAGATCATTGTAAGTGGTAACATCTGCATTTTTTTTATCCCATTTACCAAGTATTTCTTCTGAGGTAACTATACAGGAGTGATTGATGTAGTTATTACCTATCTTGATTCGATTATTCTCAATTTGTCTAATTGTAATCTCAGAACCCTGATCTTTTGTGAATTTCATTTAATATTTACTTTTCTAGTGTGTTGTGAAAATAATTAATTTTTTTGTGCGATAATATTTGATAATAATATGTTTGGTCTCATGATGCCATCAGTCAAAAATCCTTTCTCCATAATAGTATTACCTGCATTAGGGGATTGCTTTGATATAGATCTTAATTTACAAAATTGGCTTGCAAGATCAAATCTTACATACAATAAACCTTCTCAGAATATAATTAATCGTATCTTATATTACCTTGATGTTCCTGAAGAGATATATAGTTTTGGTGCGCTAAGATATTATGGAGAAACTAAAAAAAAACCAATGAACTGGATTGCTTCAGCTGACCCAGTTTTTATCCAAGCGCATTTAGATCGAATGCTTGTTAAACCAATAAGCCAAAACTTGATAGATAAAAATAATATGGTGTTTGTTTATAACGAAATAAATAAAATTTTAGCAAAAGAGTATTCAGTTGATCTTATGACCAATGGTATTACGGGTTATATACAATCAAAACATTCGATTCCAACGAGTAGTTATTCACCTACTGAAATATTAAATCTAAGTATTAATCAAGTTTTTCCAAGTGGAGGTCAGTCTAAGATATATGGTCAATTAATTAACGAAATTCAAATGTTAATTTATGATAGTAAATCTATTGATAGTAATTTATTTAATTCTTTGTGGTTGTGGGGCGGTGGCTACCTCGATTCTTTCGTAACAAAAAAATTGCCTGTTCTGTATTCAAATAATCATATCCTCAAAGGTTATTGGTATGCCTCTGAGTCAGAAACTAAGCCATTTCACTCAGATTTAGAAAACTTATTGAACCTAGATCGAGACTGTTTTATTGCGGTTACAGCCGATGATAATGATCCTCATATTTCAAGCGAAAAACATTTAAGAAGCTTTTTAAGTTCCATTCATCAGTATCAGAATAAATACAAGCCTGAGCGTTTAATTTTGATTTTTAGAGATGGATGGACAGCTGATATAAGCGCTTACCATAAATATAGAATATGGCGTAAACCAGATTTTGTAAAAAAAATTGGACATTATTAATGAACCAAAAAAGACCAAATATATATGAACGAAAATATAAAGATATAAATTTATTGGGAGAGATTGATCCTATAATAGCTAAAGTTTTATCATCAAGAGGCGTTAAAAATAAAGCAGAGTACAATTATAAACTGAGTGCTTTGGCACCGATTAGTTCACTTGAGAATTTAGATGAAGCAATAAAGTTGCTCCTAAAGCACAAGGATAAAAATATCCTTATCGTGGGAGATTACGATGTAGATGGTGCGACAAGTATAGCTCTTTTGATGCGGTGTCTGAGTGATTATGGATATAAAAAAATCAGCTATATTGTACCCAATAGATTTTATTATGGTTATGGATTGACGCAAAAGATTGTGGAGGATGCAAAGAAATCTGACCCACAACTTTTAATTACTGTTGATAATGGTATCTCAAGTATAGATGGGGTGAATAAAGCTCGTCAATTAGGAATTGATGTGGTGGTGACTGATCATCATTTGCCTGGCCCTGATTTGCCCAATGCTAATGTAATAGTTAATCCAAACTTAAAAGACAGTAAATTTATTAGTAGAAATCTAGCAGGGGTTGGAGTGGCTTTTTACCTTATGGCCGGTCTTGGAAGAGAATTACAATTGAAGGGACAAGCTGATGCAGCAAAGATTTCTGCTCGCTATCTCGATTTAGTGGCGTTAGGTACAGTTGCGGATGTAGTAAAACTTGATTTTAATAATAGAATTTTAGTCAATGAGGGCTTGAAGAGAATCCAAAATAAACAGTGTGTACCAGGTATCTTAAGCCTCATTAAACAATCTGGAAAAGACTATAATAAATTGACAAGCATGGACTTAGGGTTTTCTTTGGGTCCAAAAATTAATGCTGCAGGAAGGTTGGAGGACATATCAATCGGAATTGAGTGTCTAATAACCGAAGATGATTCAGTTGCCATGCAATGCGCTGCATCTCTCATTGAAAAAAATAAAAAACGCCAAAATATCGAGCAACAAATGCAACGTGAAGCTCATGCGTATATTGAAAAATTCAATGAAAAAAATTTACCATCATGCCTGTGTATTTATGATAAAAATTGGCATCAAGGCCTGGTCGGTTTGGTTGCTTCAAGGCTAAAAGATCATTGCAATAGACCAGTTATCGCTTTTGCTGAAGAGGATCAAGGTGCCTTCAAAGGATCAGCAAGATCTATTCCAGGGATACATATTAGAGATTTACTTGAATCAATTGCTACTGAAAATCCTCATCTAATTGAAAAATATGGCGGCCACTCAATGGCAGCTGGCCTAACGATAAAAGAAGAGAATTTTGAGGAATTTAAAATTCACGCATCGACTCATATAAAAAAACTTTACCCGATGGCAGATTTCACTGGTGCAATATATATAGATGGTCAAATACCTCATCAAAAGCTCACGATTGAATTTGCCCAAATGATCAAAGATTATGGTCCATGGGGAGCTGGATTTGATGAGCCTTTATTCTATGGGAAATTTTATTTAATAGATCAGCGGGTAGTCGGTGAGAATCACCTTAAGATGAGAGTTAAGTCCATAAAAAGTGAGACATTTATCGATGCTATTGCTTTTAATCAGAGCAGTATTGTAGCAAGAGATGCGATAGAATTAGTTTACAAATTGCAAATAAATGAATTTAGAGGAAAAACTTCCGTTCAATTATTAGTAGAGAAGATTTATATAGCCTAACGTTATGATTGAGATCAATAGCTTAAAACAGAAAATAAATAATATTCTTGAGCGTATAGATTCGCTGAGGGGGTATCTTTGACTATGAGGTTAAGTCTGAGAGGCTTACTGAAGTTCGAAGAGAGCTTGAAGATCCTGATGTCTGGAATAAGCCAGATAGAGCTCAATCTTTAGGTAGGGAACGCGCGAACTTAGAATCGATTGTAGATGGACTGGATGTTATGCAGTCATCATGCAGTGACTCTAAAGAGTTGATGGTTTTAGCGGTTGCAGAGGAAGATCAGTCTACTATTCATGATATTTTGACTGAAATTGATAATTTAGAAAAGCAAGTCGCTTTATTAGAATTTCGCAGAATGTTTAATGGCGAAATGGATGATTCTAATGCATTTATTGATATTCAATCTGGAGCTGGAGGTACAGAAGCTCAAGATTGGGCTGAGATGTTACTAAGAATGTACTTAAGGTGGGCGGAAGGTCATGAATATAAAGTTGAGATTATTGAGGTTTCAGCTGGAGAAGTAGCTGGAATTAAAAGTGCAACTATTCAGGTTTCTGGCGAATATGTCTATGGCTGGCTTAGAACTGAAACAGGCGTGCATAGGCTTGTTAGGAAATCACCGTTTGATTCTGGTAATAAAAGACATACCTCTTTCGCTTCTGTTTTTGTCATGCCTGAAGTGAATGATAATATTGAGATTGAGATAGATCCATCTGAGCTTAGAATCGATGTCTATCGTGCAAGTGGTGCAGGCGGGCAACATGTAAATCGAACAGAATCTGCGGTAAGAATTACACACTTACCGACCAATGTAGTAGTACAATGTCAAAATGACAGGTCTCAGCATAAGAATAAAGCCACAGCGATGAAACAATTAAAGGCAAAGCTTTATGAGTTGGAGTTACAAAAAAAGAATTCAGAAGCATCTTTGCTTGAGGATTCGAAAGCAGATGTTGGCTGGGGAAGTCAAATAAGATCTTATGTGCTAGACCAAAGTCGTATAAAAGATCTAAGAACGGGTATAGAGACCGGTAATACGCAGGCTGTATTGGACGGTGATCTAGATAAATTTATTGAGGCTAGTTTAAAGCAGGGATTGTAAGTGGATAATAAAAATAATAACGAAAATGAGTTAATCAAAGAAAGAAGAAGGAAGTTATCCCTTATGCGAGAGCGTGGTAATGCTTTTCCAAATCATTTTCGTCGAAAAAATTTCGCTCATGAGCTGCATTTAAAGCATGATACATCTGATAAAGAGAGTCTTGAAAGTGCTCAAATCGAAGTGACAGTCTCGGGACGTATGATGGTGAAGCGAGTTATGGGAAAAGCGAGTTTTATTAAGATACAAGATGTCAGCGGTCAAATTCAAATTAGGATGGAGCGCGATCGATTGCCGGAAGGGCATTATCAAGATTTTAAAAAATGGGATGTGGGTGATATTTTAAATATTACTGGAATTTTGTTTAAAACGAATACTGATGAATTGACCGTTCTCGCAGATCAAGCCAATGTATTAACAAAATCACTCAGGCCTCTTCCAGAGAAATTTCATGGCTTAGCTGATCAAGAAACTCGATATAGACAGCGTTATGTTGATCTAATCATGAATAAAGATAGCCGGGATGTCTTTTTGGTTCGAACGAAAATTATATCATTCATTAGGTCTTTCTTGGATTCTCAGGATTTTATGGAAGTTGAAACACCAATGATGCACAGCGTTCCGGGTGGAGCAGTTGCAAAACCATTTGAAACACATCATAACGCACTTGATATGAAACTCTACTTAAGGATAGCGCCAGAACTATTTTTAAAGAGATTGGTGGTAGGTGGATTTGAGCGAGTCTATGAAATTAACCGAAATTTCAGAAATGAAGGCGTATCCACTCAGCATAATCCAGAGTTTACTATGCTGGAGCTTTATCGTGCATATGCTGATTATGAGGATTTCATGCAATTAGTGGAAGATTTAATGCGTGGGATTAGTGAGGTAATTCATAATTCTTTAGTAATTAACTACCAAGAACAATCTATAGATTTTTCAAAATCATTTCAACGCTTCACGATGGAAGAAGTGATTTGTAAATATAATAAAGATATTAAAAGTGAGAATATTCGAGATCTAGATTATATGAAAGCTTATGCCGAAAGAATGGGTATTAAAATTCAAGCTAATTATGGCCCTGGAAAAATTCAAGCTGAAATTTTTGATAAAACATGCGAACACCATTTAATCTCCCCAACTTTTATATATGCGTATCCAACTGAAATCTCACCCTTATCCAGAAAGAACGATGATGACCCATTTATTACAGATCGATTTGAATTCTTTGTCTCAGGTAGGGAATTGGCAAATGGCTTTTCTGAATTAAATGATTCGGAAGATCAGTCACAAAGATTTTTAGAGCAGGTTTCGAATGCAGCAGCGGGTGATGAAGAAGCCATGTCTTTTGACTATGATTATATTAGGGCACTTGAATATGGGTTACCACCGACAGCTGGTTTAGGCATTGGAGTAGATAGGCTGATCATGCTGTTTACTGATTCACCCTCTATTAGAGATGTTTTGCTGTTCCCGTATATGCGACATGAAAATTTTTGATTAAAGTATATTTTTTTCAACTTATAGGAGATGCTACTCCGCCTTCGTAAGTTAAATTCTCGTTAGCAATTGATGTATTAACTAAAGCAATCATTATATTTCCAGAGAAGGAAAGAATATCAATGGCGACCGATTTTTCTCCGAGAAATAATTTCTCATCGCGTGAGGTTATTTTTGTAGATAATGAATAAGAAATAGCACGTCTTTTTACTTTTCCTATGTATTCTGTCCTGGCGACAATCTCCTGTCCTATATAACAACCCTTGTTAAAACTTACTCCTTTCAGCATGTCGAGATTTAGCATATGAGGAGTATATTTTTCTGAAATTTCAGGAACAATATCAACAATTCCGTTTGCAATTCTTGCTGCTCGCCATTGTTCGTTATTCAGACGAGTATCGAAATTCTTTATTATAGGTTTATGGTTTTCTCCATAGATAATAATTTCCATATGATTGGTTTTTTTAAGATGATGATAGATAAAAAAATTATCCAAATATTTATTATTCTGAATAGTTGATTCATCATCTTGATTTTGAATACAATAAGATTGAGTATTGTTAGTTCTTTCGAGAAAAACATTAGCCCTGAGTTTGTAAAGATTAAGTCTTTGTATGACAAGGTCTGTCATTTGCGACGGTAAAATGATGTGAATATTTTGTTTTGTTGCAAATAATTGGCACGTAGCAAATACTCGTCCTTTAGGACTGCATAAAGCACCAAAAAGAACCTTTGACGAGGATAATAGCTCAATATTCTGAGTAAACTGTCCTTGAAGAAAGGCAATACGATCGTCGCCAGATACGTTGATTATTTCAAATAAATTTTTCATATATTCTTGTATGCATTTGTAACATTAGATGGCTTAATAGTCTACATCGGTCTAATTATTCTGGCATAATCAGCACATGGAAAACATACTAGAAATTGATACTGAAAAAGAAGCAAAAAAAAATAAAATAAATCAACGTAATAATAAGAACATGCCCCTATCAGACACATTAAATAAAAAAGAAATCGGTGGGAGAGGTGGTTTAGACCCGTCTAGATATGGTGACTGGGAAAAGAATGGACGTTGTATCGATTTTTAATTAAACGATTATTTTCATTGAGAAAATTATAAATATGGCCACCCGCCCAAGACCACTATCACCTCATTTAACGATTTATCGTTGGCCGATAACTATGATCTTATCGATCATGCATCGAGCTACAGGAGTGGTATTATCAATTGGTATGTTAGTTTTTATTGCATGGATAGCAACTGTTGCGTTTAATGAAAGCGGGTATGACTTTCTTCTTTTGATTCTAAAGTCATGGCTAGGCCAAGTGACCCTTTTTCTTTGGAGCTTCGCTTTTTTCCTTCATTTTTGTAACGGTATTCGTCATCTTTATTGGGATACAGGGCGAGGATTTAACAAGGATAAAGTTGAGCTTTCCGCTCGATTAGTACTTCTAGGCACCACTCTCTTAACATCAATTTTTTGGCTAATTAAGTGAACTATAAATCTTTTATAAAAATTATATTCAATAACTCCTTAGTAAAAGGTGCTTCAGCGCATTGGTGGTCGCAAAGATTAACCGCACTTTGCTTGATTTTTTTTGGTTCCTGGTTTTTAGTTTCTTTGATAATGTTTGAAAGTTATCAATATATTGAGATGAGAGACTGGATCGGACATCCACTCAATTCCATTATGTTAATAATGTTTGGTCTATCACTAACTTACCATTCCAGCCTTGGTTTAGACGTGATAATAGAGGATTATGTACATCAACCTTCTCTGAGAAAATTTTGTTTGAGTTTGAATAAAAAAACTCACTTAATTTTAACTTTTATTCTAATCGTTGCTTTGATTGTTATTGATTTGGAGTTATTTAATGGGTGAGTATGAATTCATAGATCATGATTATGATGTTGTGGTAGTTGGTGCTGGTGGCGCCGGATTAAGAGCAACATTTGGTCTTGCTGAAGTGGGTCTAAAGACTGCATGTATTACGAAAGTATTCCCAACTCGAAGTCATACTGTGGCCGCACAAGGTGGAATCAGTGCAGCTTTGGGTAATATGGGTGAAGATGATTGGCGCTGGCATATGTATGATACCGTTAAGGGCGGAGACTGGTTAGGCGATCAAGATGCTATCGAATATATGTGCAAAGAGGCGCCTGATGCAGTTATTGAACTTGAACACTACGGTGTGCCTTTTTCTAGAACTGAAGATGGCTTGATCTATCAAAGACCATTTGGTGGAATGACCACTCATTATGGCGAAGGAATCGCTCAGAGGACTTGTGCGGCTGCTGATCGAACTGGGCACGCAATGTTACATACTCTTTACCAACAATCATTAAAAAACTCAGCAGAATTTTTTATTGAATTCTTTGCTATTGATTTGATTATGGAGAATCAAGAGTGTCACGGCATCGTAGCTCTTGAGATGTCAACTGGAAAATTACATCGATTTAGATCGCATCAAGTTATTTTGGCTACAGGCGGTTACGGCAGGTCTTATTTTTCATGTACCTCTGCCCATACTTGCACTGGTGATGGCAATGCTATGGTTTTGAGAGCTGGATTACCATTACAGGATATGGAATTCGTTCAATTTCATCCTACAGGGATCTATGGGGCGGGAATGTTGATTACCGAAGGAGCGAGAGGTGAAGGTGGTTACCTCACCAACTCTGAAGGAGAGAGGTTTATGGAGCGATATGCACCTAATGCGAAAGATTTAGCCTCCAGAGATGTTGTTAGCCGTTCAATGACAATTGAAATTCAAGAAGGGAGGGGTGTTGGTCCAGAAAAAGACCATATTAATTTACATCTTGAACATCTTGGGCCAGAAGTTATTGACGAGAGATTACCAGGAATTGCCGAGTCCGCCAGAGTATTCGCGGCCGTAGACGTAACCAAAGAGCCCATACCGGTCTTGCCTACGGTGCACTATAATATGGGAGGAATACCGACTAATTACAAAGGTGAAGTAGTAACAAAATGTAATGATGATCCTGAATCAGTTGTTAATGGTTTGATGGCTGTGGGTGAAGCAGGTTGCGTATCGGTTCATGGAGCAAATCGTTTAGGCTCGAATTCATTGTTAGATTTGGTTGTATTTGGTCGTTCCGCGGCTAAATATTGTGCTGAAATATTAAAAGACAAGAAGAAATTTAAAACATTACCTCAAAATGCAGGTCAAAATAGTATATCCAGAATAGATAAGCTCAGAAATTCGAATGGATCAAGATTAACGTCAGAAGTTCGACTGGAAATGCAAAAAATCATGCAAAATCATGCTGCAGTATTTCGTACTGGCAAATCTCTTGATGAGGGCGTTAATTTGCTCCGAGAGTCTTGCAAAACACTCGCAGATATCTCGGTAACGGATCGTTCGTTGATATGGAATACGGATTTAATAGAAACAATGGAACTTGAAAATTTACTTGTTAATGCCACTGCAACTATTGAATCTGCCGCAAATAGAGAAGAAAGTCGAGGTGCACATGCGCGCGAAGATTTTCCTGAGCGTGATGATAAATTGTGGATGACGCATACTTTATGTTGGGTTGGTGAGCCAGGTGAAGTAAGTTTTGATTATCGACCAGTCCATCAAGAGACTTTAACAGATGACGTTGAAGCTATCCCTCCAAAGGCAAGAGTGTATTAGATGAAAAATATATGTGGTGTTTACTGTGGCTGAATTTAGATTGCCTCTGAAATCAAGGGTAAAAAAAGGCAAGCACTTTGCAGCATCTGATGGTGTAAAAAATATCAAGCGGTTTGTCGTTTATCGTTATGATCCTGATTTTAGTGACAACCCAAGAATGGATACATTCGATATTGATATGGATAATTGTGGTCCAATGGTGCTGGATGTTTTAATTAAAATAAAAAATGAAATCGATCCTACTTTAACTTTTCGAAGATCTTGCAGAGAGGGTATCTGTGGGTCATGCGCGATGAACATAAACGGTGGGAATACATTAGCCTGCACAATTTCTAATGACTCTCTGGCTGGTGATATAAAAATATATCCATTACCTCATATGCCGGTTATTAAAGATCTGGTTGCTGACCTAACAAATTTCTATGCGCAATATGCTTCTATCAAGCCTTGGCTTCAGAATAAAACCAGCCCACCTAAAGATAGTGAACGAATCCAATCAAAAGAAGATCAAGAAAAAATTGACGAACCAGCTGCTTGTATATTGTGCGCATGCTGCTCCACTAGTTGTCCAAGTTACTGGTGGAATAGTGATCGATATTTGGGTCCAGCTGCACTATTGGCATCTTATCGTTGGCTGGTAGACAGTCGAGATGATGCTCAAGAAGAAAGATTGGATGATTTGGAAGATTCTTTCCGTCTTTATCGTTGCCATACAATTATGAATTGTACAAATACATGCCCAAAGGGCTTGAATCCAGCTGAAGCTATAGCCAAAACAAAGAAAATGTTAATTGAAAGACAGACTTAAAACTCATTTAAATAATAAAACTTATGCCTAATTCTAAACTTCGTTGGCAGTGTCGCCGTGGTATGAGAGAGCTGGATGAGCTACTGGTGAGCTATTTAAATGAATATTATGATGAATCATCTGAGAATGAAAAGAGCGCCTTTCATGAGTTGCTGAAATTAAGTGACCCAGAGTTAATTAAATTATTATTAACTCCTTACAAATCCGAATTCGAGTCAATTAATTTAATCATTGAGAAAATTTTGATTACTCGTTAATTTTTAGAAGTGAATTTATAGTGAAACCAATTATCGAAGTCTATAGTAAAAAGGGTTGCCATCTTTGCGAAATATTAATTGAACAGTTATATCAATTGGTAAGTGATCGGGCAGAAATTAAAATTAATGATATTGAAGAATCAAATTATTTATTAGAGAAATATAAAACTAGAATTCCAGTTGTGAGATATCAAGGCCGAACTTTGTTTCAGTACCATCTTGATAGTTTTATTATAGAAGAAATATTAAATCAGCAATAATTCTATAGCTGAACCATATAACGTATATAATTTAAATAATTTTTGATATTTGGATCACATGAAACACATAAGAAATTTTTCAATTATTGCCCATATTGATCATGGTAAATCTACCTTAGCGGATAGATTTATCCAGATATGCGGCGGTCTTCAAGCAAGAGAAATGTCAGAACAAGTTCTCGATTCAATGGATATAGAAAGAGAGCGAGGCATTACCATTAAGGCACAAAGTGTTTCGTTAGAATACACAGGAATTAATGGCCAGATTTATCAACTAAATTTGATTGATACTCCAGGCCATGTTGATTTCTCTTATGAGGTATCTAGATCCTTGGCAGCATGTGAAGGTGCCTTGCTCGTTGTAGATGCCGCACAAGGTGTTGAAGCACAAAGTGTGGCGAATTGTATTACTGCTATTGACCAAGATTTGGAAGTTCTTCCTGTGTTAAATAAGATAGATTTACCTGCAGCTGAACCTGAACTCGTAATAAATGAAATTGAGGACGTAATTGGTATTAATGCGAAAGATGCTGCCTTAGTTAGTGCCAAGACGGGTGAAGGAGTTAATGAATTATTAGAGCAACTTGTTGCGTTTATCCCCCCTCCAGAAGGTAACGTAAATGCTCCCTTACAGGCATTAATAATAGATTCATGGTTCGATAACTATGTGGGTGTTGTTTCTCTGGTAAGAATAGTTAATGGTGAGTTAAAAAAAGGTAGTAAAATGACTGTAATGTCCTCACAACGATCCCATATTGCTGATCGTGTTGGTTGCTTCACCCCAAAAATGATTGATCGGGATATTCTTAAAACGGGCGAAGTAGGTTTTGTGATAGCTGGAATTAAAGATATTGATGGCGCGCCCGTTGGCGATACCCTAACGTTAACCGCAAATCCATGCAATGAGGCATTACCAGATTTTAAACAAGTTCAACCGAGGGTATTTGCAGGTTTATTCCCAATAAGTTCAGATGATTTTGAAAGTTTTCGTGAAGCCTTAAAAAAACTCCGCCTTAATGATGCTTCTTTGTATTTTGAGCCAGAAAGCTCAACTGCACTTGGTCTTGGTTTTCGTTGCGGCTTTCTTGGGATGTTGCATCTAGAGATTATCCAAGAGCGCTTAGAAAGAGAATACAATCTTGAGTTAATAACAACAGCCCCGACTGTAATCTTTGAAATTTTAAATAATAAAAATGAGGTTATTTTTGTTGATAATCCAGCAAAATTGCCACCTCCAAATGAAATTACTGAATTGAGAGAGCCTATAATTTTAGCTAGTATTCTAGTACCTCAAGAGCATGTAGGCTCAGTTATCAAATTGTGTATCGAGAAAAGAGGGCGACAAAGACAAATTAGATATCTTGGTAAGCAAGTATCGTTAGAATATGAAATGCCTCTGGCAGAGGTTGTAATGGATTTTTTTGATCGTCTTAAATCGGTAAGCCGAGGATATGCTTCATACGATTATCAATTCTTAAGATTTCAAGCCGCTCCTCTTATTCGCCTTGATATCCTTATTAATGGAGAGCGAGTAGATGCTTTAGCAGTAATCATTCATCGTGATAATTCTATATTTCGAGGTAGAGAGATAGTCGAAAAAATGAGAAAGTTAATTCCAAGGCAGATGTTTGATGTCGCTATTCAGGCGGGCGTTGGCAATCAAATATTGGCACGAAGTACTGTTAAAGCTTTACGCAAAAATGTTACTGCTAAATGTTATGGTGGTGATATTAGTAGAAAAAGAAAATTACTTGAAAAGCAAAAGGCCGGTAAGAAAAGAATGAAGCAAATTGGGTCTGTTGAAATCCCTCAGGAAGCATTTTTGACAATATTAAGTGTTGATGGAAAAAAAGGAAAAAATTGATGAATTTAGCTTTAATACTCGTTTCTTTAACGTTATTCAGTGGTTTTTTTATTATAATAGATATTTTATTTTGGAGAAAAAAATCAGATCAAAGTCATACCGAAAAAAACCTTAAGAACACAATCCTCGAATACTCATATGCTTTTTTCCCGGTATTATTTTTCGTCCTTATTATACGTTCCTTTATTTTTGAACCATTCAGGATTCCATCAGGGTCTATGAAGCCTACTTTATTAGTTGGAGATTTTATTTTTGTAAAAAAATACTCTTATGGTTTGAGATTGCCTGTGCTTGAAACCAAGATCTGGGAAGTTGATAACCCGAAAAGAGGCGATGTAGCGGTATTTCGTCTTCCTTCTGATCCAAGTATTAATTATATAAAACGCGTAATCGGACTGCCTGGCGATAAAATTATTTATCAAGACCATAGATTAACGATTAATGGTCAGGTAATTGAAATGGAACGTGATCCAATTAATCCATTTCATGAAATGAAACCACAATTTATAGAATCAATTGATCAAAGTCTTCATACAATTCTTATAGCTAATAATATGAATACTATGGGAGAAGGTTATTACGTTGTGCCAGATGGTAGTTATTTTATGATGGGCGATAACCGTGATAATAGTCGCGATAGCCGCTTCATTGAAGCCATTCCTGAAACCTTTTTAGTTGGAAAAGCAGCTATGATATGGATGCACATGGATGGCTTTGAGTGGCCGGATTATAAGCGTATTGGGCAACAAATTAATTAATCTGGAAAAAGATATTTATGAGTCAAGTTCCAAATGAAGCGGATAAATGGTTTAGACATAATCTAAAGTATGAGTTCCAAGATCAGTCTCTGCTTATTTTGGCTTTAACTCACCGGAGTGCTTCATCGGTAAATAATGAAAGATTGGAATTTTTGGGTGATTCCATTTTAGGTTTTGTGATTGCTGATCTTGTGTTTCAGTTAAAACCAGAGATGAATGAAGGTGATTTGACGAGATTACGCGCTTATTTGGTGCAAGAGTCGACTTTACATAAAATCGCCGTAAATATCGATTTGAGTGATTATATTTTATTAGGTTCAGGTGAAAAAAAAAGCGGAGTTAAATTTCGAGCCTCAGTCTTGTCAGATACTATAGAAGCTCTTATTGGTGCAGTTTATCTCGATCGTGGCTACCAACAAGCAAGAAAAATTATTAAACGATTATTTGCTTCATTATTCGCTAGCTTACCTGATTTAAATCAATTGAAAGATTCAAAAACTCAGTTACAAGAGTTGTTGCAACATGGTGGTAATTTATTGCCTACATACACTTTAGAAAAAATTATAGGTGCAGATCATGATCAAGTATTTTATGTTGACTGTAATATTGAAAAAAATGACCTAAAGACTACTGGCAAAGGATCATCAAGAAGAAATGCAGAGCAACAAGCAGCTAAAGATATGCTAAATAAATTAAATGAGAAAGGTTGTTAATTCGATGTCAGGGAATTATAAAAGTGGTTTTATATCGGTAATTGGTCGACCAAATGTTGGTAAATCGACTCTAATAAATACAATACTCAAAAACAAAGTGAGTATTGTAACTAGGAAGCCTCAAACGACTCGACATCGAATTCTTGGCATTTATACGCAATTAAATTTTCAAGCGATATTCGTAGATACCCCAGGATTACATCGCAAAGCTGATAAAATGATGAATAAAATGATGAATAAAACTGCTATCAATGCTCTCATGGAAGCTGATTTGAATTTATTTCTTTGCGAAGCTAGATCTTGGACTGAGGAAGATCAAGATGTTCTTGATCGAATTAAAAAAAGTACAGTACCAACTATCATGTTATTAAATAAAATTGATCAGGTACATCCAAAGGAAATGTTATTAGAAAAACTGGCAAAATTATCCGCTCGTCATAACTTTCGAGAAGTAATACCTGTCAGTGCAAGGAGGCGAGATTCATTGAAAGTACTAATAGATCTCCTCCCAGAGTATCTTCCTCTATCTCCACAATTATATTCAGGTAAAATAATTACTGATCGGAGTCCTGCTTTTACCGCATCAGAAACTATTAGAGAAAAATTAATTTTAGAATTAAGACAAGAAATTCCTTATGGTTTGACTGTTGAAATTGAGAATTACGAAGATACCAAAAAAAACATTCTTATACAGGCCATCATCTGGGTTGAAAGAGAAACTCAGAAAGGTATTGTGGTAGGAAAGAATGGTTCACTTTTAAAAAGAGTAGGTACTGCAGCAAGAATAGATCTAAAAGATCGTTTGCGTAAATCCATTCATCTTAATTTATGGGTTAAGGTCAAAGCTAATTGGGCTGATAGTGAAAAAGATCTTCAAAGTTTAGGTTACGATCTTTAGGAATTATTTATGTCCACCAAGAAGCGTATTCAAAATCAATCAGCATGGATTTTACATCATCGACCATTTAGTAATTCAAGTATGATTCTTGAGATTATGACTTGTGAATATGGTCGAATCTCACTAATTGCGAAGGGTAGTCGATCGGCAAAATCAAAATTTAGAGGGATATTAAGACCTTTTATGCCTTTAAGTATATCCTGGTTTTCACGAACAAATTTAGGTACTTTGACGGAGGCGGAAATTCAAGGAGCGCCAATTTCTCTAGCTGGTGATGCGTTAATATCTGGCTATTATATTAACGAATTATTGCTAAAATTATTATATAAAGATGATCCTCATTATGAGGTTTTTTCGCTATACTCTGAGACAATAAAGAAACTCAGTTTAACGAGTCAGATTGCACCATTGTTGCGTCAATTCGAGATCAAGTTACTTGAGCTAATCGGATATGCATTGAATTTGAGAGAAGTAGTTAACTCACAAATACCAATTGATTCATTGTCATATTATGAGTATAAACCTGAGGTGGGTCTTGTTGTGGTCCAAAATAATGAAGGTGCAATGACTTTTCTTGGGAGCCAGATTCGCTCAATCCAGCAGCAAAATTTTGAATGCGAGGATACACTAAGATGTGCTAACCGCTTATTAAAAAAAATTATATCTTATCAATTAGGGGGTAAGAAATTAATGACTAGAAAGGTCATAGAGGAGATGAAGAGGAATGAAAAATAAGCGTTCAGGTAAAATTGATCTCGGAGTTAATGTTGATCATATTGCGACGTTACGTCAGGCAAGAAGAGGTTTGTATCCAAATCCCGTAGAAGCAGCACTGAGAGCAGAAAAAGCAGGTGCTGATAGTATTACAATGCACTTAAGGGAGGATCGACGACATATCCAGAAAGAAGATATTTATAATTTTTCAACATTAATGCAAACACATTTAAATTTAGAGATGGCAGTAACAAATGAAATGTTGGACATCGCCTGTGATTTAAGCCCTCAAGATTGCTGTCTTGTCCCTGAGAGTCGGCAAGAATTAACCACAGAAGGCGGTCTGGATGTGTTTAAAAATATAGATTCTATAGCTGATGCTTCGCAGAGACTTGGTGATCAAAATATAAGAGTATCTTTATTTATTGATCCTGATTTTCATCAAATTGATGCAACACTGAAGATAAAAGTGCCGGTAATTGAGCTACATACTGGAACTTATGCTGATGCCACGGGAGCAACAAAAGAAAAGGAGCTTCAAAGATTGGCAGAAGCCGCGTATTATGCTCATGAACAAGGTTTAATTGTGAATGCAGGTCATGGCTTAGATTATCAAAATGTTGCGCCTATAGCGCAAATTAATGTGATTAAAGAATTAAATATTGGGCACTCTATAATTGCTTTCGCTGCTTTTGAGGGCCTGGACCAAGCTATCAAGAAAATGATGATGTTAATGAGTGAGGCACAAGTTTGATTTCAAAAATATTATGATTTTTGGTATTGGTACCGATATTGTTGAGTTTTCACGAATAAAAAAAACTCATTTACGTTTTGGCGATCACTTTGTAAATAGATTATTAATGAAAGAGGAACGAGTTTTATTTGATAAATCTCATCATCCGACTCGCTTTCTAGCAATGCGTTTTGCAGCGAAAGAAGCTATTGTAAAAGCTATGGGAACGGGCTTTTCGAATGGAATTTGGATTAGAGATGTTGGTGTTACAAATAATAAACTCGGAAAACCTTTGGTAGTTTTTTCGGATAGAGGAAAGTTGATTTGTAAGAAGCTTGGTATTGGCGAGAGTCATATTAGCTTAAGTGATGAAGCCGGTTTGATTTTAGCATTTTCAGTGATGATGAAGGATATATAAAATATTATGAATTGTTTTGCGTTTGATATTGAAACCATTCCAGATGTTGAGTTTGGAAGAAAAATGTGGGATCTAGAAGGTCTTTCTGATGAAGACATAGGCAATACTATGATGTTCAAGCAAAAGCAGAAAACTAATTCTGATTTCTTGCCCCTTCATCAGCATCAAATTGTCGCTATTTCTGTAGCGCTTAGAACTAAAAATACATTTAAAGTATGGAGTCTTGGCGAAAAAGATGCTCCCGAGAGTGAGATAGTTCAACGATTTTTTGATGGTATAGAGAGGTACACACCGGATCTCTTATCATGGAATGGTGTAGGTTTTGACCTACCGGTACTTCATTATCGAGCATTAAAACATAAAATTCAGGCACCAAAATATTGGGATTCAGGCAAAATTGACAATAATTTTCGGTATAATAATTACCTGAGTCGTTTCCATGCCAGGCATATTGATTTAATGGATGTACTATCGGGCTACCAAATGAAAGCAAGGGCAAGCCTAGATCAAATTGCTATTATGCTGGGATACCCAGGTAAGCTTGGAATGAGTGGAGATAAGGTATGGCCTTGTTGGCTGAAAGGTGAAATTACTGCAATTCGAAATTACTGTGAAACTGACGTTATAAATACGTATTTAGTCTATCTAAGTTTTGAGTTCATGCGTGGCAATTTATCTGAGAGTGAGTTAAAGAAAGAATTCGACCTGGTAAAAGCTTCTCTAATTTCTGAAAACCAAGATCATCTCAATGAATTTTTATCGGCTTGGGCAAAAAATTAAGTCTACTAATTCTAATGAGAAAAAACATATCTGAGGTCGCTTATATAGTTTCATCTACTCATGATGGTCGAGGTATTGCTGATATAGATGGAAAAAAGGTCTTTGTTGCAGGGGCTTTACAAGGTGAAAAAGTCATGTTTCAGCGTCGTAAACGGCGGCGGAAATATGATGAAGCCGAGTTACTTGAGGTTTTGGAGCCTAGCTCATCAAGAATAAAACCACGTTGTGATGTATTTGGTCGTTGCGGGGGCTGTTCATTGCAACACCTATCGTCCGATGCTCAACGCGACTTAAAATTTCAGACCTTGAAAGATAATCTCTCACGTATAGGTAAGGTTTCTCCTGCTATTTGGTTTAAATCTATTTATTCAGCCGATGAAAATGGCAGCTGGAACTACCGTCGACGTGCACGATTGGGAGTTAAGTATGTAACAAAGAAAGACAGGGTACTGGTTGGCTTTAGAGAGCGTTATGCGCCGTTTATTACAGATATGCATCGATGCGAAGTATTGCAACAACCTGTTAATGAATTAATTGATCCGCTTAGTGATTTAATTGGCTCTTTGAGTATTAAAAGTCATGTACCTCAGATAGAAGTTGCTGTAGCTGATCATTGTGTAGAGCTCGTAATCAGGGTGCTTGAACCCCCCACTATAAAGGATAACGAACTACTCGGTATATTTGCTGAGAAAAATAAAATTAGAATCGCATTGCAAACCGGTGGCCCTCATACAATTAAAATGCTTGATAACGAATCCTCATACCAACCTATGAGTTATTCCCATGAAGCACATAATATTATCAGTGAGTTTATATCTACAGACTTTATCCAAATTAATGATCAAGTTAATAAACTAATGGTTTCAAGAGCGATTGAATTGCTTGAACCAAAGAAAACAGATCGTGTAATTGATTTATTTTGCGGTATTGGAAACTTTAGTTTGCCGTTGGCAAGATATGCAAACGAAGTCATAGGGTTTGAGTTATTAGAAGAGTTGGTTCAGAGAGCTGAACATAATGCGAAGTTAAATAACATTAAAAATATCAAATTTCTTACGAGTGATTTATTTAAATTAGAGAATAATAAATCTAATTTGAAGTGCGATAAACTACTTTTAGACCCAGCTAGAAGCGGAGCTCTTGAAGTGGTTAAAAATATAAAATTATTTAATGCTCAAAAAATTGTCTATGTTTCATGTCACCCTGGAACATTAGCTAGAGATGCAGATATTTTAGTTAATCAGGGAAATTATAAGCTAGATGGTGCGGGGATTATTGATATGTTTCCTCATACAACGCATGTGGAATCAATTGCTGTTTTTAGTAAATAGTATATTTATCAGTATCTTATAAATACTAACTAGAATAACTTTAATTTATTTATCCATCAACTTGATCCTTTAATTTTTCACGCATAATCTTTGTATTATGTCACGTGGTTTTATTATGTTGGATGTTGAGGGGCTTGAATTAACTTCGGCTGACCGATCCCTATTGCTTTCGCAGAATGTAGGTGGGGTGATTTTATTCAGTCGAAATTATGAATCGCCAGAACAAATATTCAATTTGATAAACGAAATACGATTACTAAAATCACCATCATTATTAATCGCCGTAGATCATGAGGGTGGTCGAGTGCAGAGATTTAGAGATGGATTTACACAAATCCCTTCAATGCGATATATAGGTCATTTGTATGACCAGAATCAAATTGCCGCTTTTGAGCTTGCTTTTTTTACTGGCTGGATAATTGGTGCTGAACTACGAGCAGTTGGTGTTGATTTGTGCTTTGGTCCATGTGTCGATCTTGATTGGGGGTCAAGTGCTATTATTGGTGATAGATCGTTTCACAGGGATAAAAAAGTTGTCGAACAGTTAAGTTATAAATTTACTCGTGGCTTAAAGAAAGCCGGTATGCAGGCAGTGGCAAAACACTTTCCCGGGCATGGTTTTGTCGTTAATGACTCACATGAGCAGTTACCCATTGATCGGAGGGATTTCAGTGATTTATTAGATGATATCTATCCTTATGAAGGCTTAATCAGGAAAGGAGCTATATCAGCGGTTATGATGTCCCATATTGTTTATGAGCAAACTGATTTGATGCCAGCAAGTATCTCTGAATATTGGATTAACGATCATCTTCGACAGCAATTAAAATTTGATGGGACTGTCTTTTGCGATGATCTCAGCATGAAAGCCTTAAGTGCATATGGCAATCTTTCTAAGCGAGCCAGATTAGCTCTAAAGGCCGGTTGTGATATGGTAATTATGTGCAATGATCGAGAAGGTACCCAAGAAGCAGTTAAGTTACTTCAGAATAATCATAATTATCCATCGATGCTGCGTTTAGCAAGATTAAGAGGTAAAAAAAGTATTTCCAGAGAGCAGTTGTTAGTCAGTGAGGATTGGATTGCAGCTACGAATCATTTAAACGATTATCTGCAACAGTCTAATTTTGAATTAAGTGGATAATATTTATATATTCTTTTGACCCAAGATTCGAATTTTCAGTTCTATTACTATCAGAATTTCTAGGTGCTGGGATTTGAAATATAATCTTATAATCTTTTGCGCTGTCTCTGACCCCATCATTAACTTTGAAAGAAAAAAATACGGCTGAGTTTTCTTCATTTTCTGATTCAACCAAATTTTGATCATAGTCCATCAGTGATTTGTATTTTAAATAGGGGATCTCAGTCGCTGAAATATGCATTCCACTGTCTATACCCCATATACCAAAGGGATATTCAAGATATAATTCTCCGATTTTCGGTAATTGTTTAATCACAATATGATTTAGCTTGCTTTCTTCGGCATCTTCATAGAAAAAGTCATTTAAGTTGAAGTTATATGGAGAATAATTATTTAATTCAATTAATTTATCCTGAGAGAGTGGCGGATCATTAATTCCATTAATTTCAATAATTAACTCTTTTTGCTGCGTGTTTTTTCCATCACTAACGGTATAAATAAAAGTATCACTTGCTGATTCATTCGAGTTTAATTTATCAATTGCAAGCTGGTCTGCGATATTAGTAACAAAACTCCCATTTTTATTAAGAGTCAGTGATATAAATTTACCTGTTTTACCGAGACCGACAATTCCTCTCTCAATGGACGAGATATAATTTTTCTTTGATAATTTCCGATTAATAACATTACCGGAGATAGGTTTTATTTCAATTTCTTCCCTTAATTGATTGATATCTGATGTCTGTATTTGCGAAATTTTAGCTAATATTCCGTATTTAGGATGATCAAAATAACGAATTTCATCTAATTTCATTTCTTTGTCGTCAGAAAGTGGATATTTTAATATTGTTATTGACTCATCTATTCGGTTTATAGGGTTATTTGGATAATTTTGGGTAATGAGTGCGGGTTGGATTAATTGCTTTTCTTTCATGTACACATCAACCGCTAGCCTTAATTTACCTCCACTACTCTTGTAAAGTTTTAAATAACCTCCGTATTCACCTAATGTATTCTTTAATCGTCTCAGCTCAATTTCAGGTGTTAATTCGTTGGCAATTACTATTTGCTGCCAGCCATTCCATATGATTGGTTCATAGACCCTAATTTGCTTTAATCGATCATTGTCTATCTTAAGAGATAGTCGATTATTGGGTGTGATACTAAATAATATTTGATGATCAGAAGGGATGATATCAATAATATTGGTATCTATATTTTTGGATATAGCATTTTTAATACTCTCTTCAATAGATGAAGAGGAGTAATTAATGGTCGTTTCCTCGGTATTATTAACCTCCTTATGAATATCGATTGGTGCTGTAATAATGTTAAATAACTCAGTACCCCCAGATGCTTGATCGAGATACTTGAATATAATTATTTCTACTGAATAATTCGCGTAAGTTTCTTGTTCTTCGCTAGCAGTTACTTTGTTGAAAAAAAATGAAATAAAAAGACATATAAAAATTGAATTTATTTTTAAATTGAATCTTTTTATGTTGAAATTATTTTTTATCATTACTGAAGTTATTATTCGTTATGTTTTAATGAATTTAATATAAACAATAACAATACTCAGTTTGTGAGTCTATCAAGAAGCATTTCTAAAAATTTAAAACGCTCATCTGAGGTTGTTAGATTAGTTTTGAAGGTTAATCTTTGTGGTCCACGCATTCGATAAATATTTTTATCGATAATGATTTCAATTAATTTTTCAGGTTTAATTACCGAGCATTCAGAAAATTGAATATATCCCCCTTCAGTGTCTAAATTTACTTTTTGGATGCCTATGGCATTACAATTTTGTTTGATACTATTCATTCGGAGCAAGGAAATAGCTTCTTTAGGCAGTAAACCGAACCGATCGATAAGTTCAATTTTAATTTTTATTAAATCTTCGTTGTTTGCACTAGCAATACGTTTATAAAGAATCAAGCGAAGATGGACATCTGGAACATAATCATCTGGAAGCAAACACGGCACTCTTAGATTTATATCTACCCCTGAATTGAAAGGTTCATCAAGATTAACTTTATCGCCTTTCTTCATTGATTCAACTGCACGCGCTAACATATCGGTGTACAGTGAAAAACCAATTTCTTGAATTTGTCCACTTTGGACGTCACCCAGTAACTCCCCAGCACCTCTAATTTCAAGATCATGAGTCGCCAAAGTAAAGCCTGAGCCTAAATCTTTTAGTGAACTTATAGCTTCAAGACGTTTATTGGCATCAGCTGTAATGGTATTTTTGGGTGGTGATAGAAGATAGGCGAAGGCACGATGATGCGATCGACCAACACGTCCTCTCAGTTGATGTAATTGAGCTAAGCCAAATTTATCAGCGCGGTTTATTATTATTGTATTCGCTGTTGGAATATCGAGGCCACTTTCGACGATAGTGGTACAAAGTAACATATTAAAACGACGCTGATAGAAATCATGCATTACTTCTTCTAACTGTCTTTCAGGCATTTGTCCGTGACCTATTTTAATACTCACTTCTGGCATTAATTTTTCTAATCGTTGTTTTATATTTTCAATATCCTCAACTCGATTATGAATAAAATAAATCTGTCCACCGCGTTTTACTTCTCTCATACAAGCTTCACGTATATTCAAATCACGCCACTCTGTTATGAAAGTTTTTACGGCTAAGCGGTTATCAGGTGGGGTTGTTATCAAAGAGAGTTCACGGATTCCACCAAGCGTCATATTTAACGTTCTAGGTATGGGTGTCGCTGTAAGAGTGAGAATATCAATATCACTCCTCAAATTCTTTATAGCCTCTTTATGCCGAACACCAAATCGATGCTCCTCATCTATTATTACTAAACCTAATTGATAAAAATCTTTTGTATGTTGTAGTATTTTATGAGTTCCAATGACTATATCTATTTTACCAGATTGTATTTCTGCAATTGAATTTTGGATTTCTTTTTTTGATTGAAATCTTGATAAAACTGCAATTTTAATTGGCCAATCAGCAAATCGATTTTGAAATGTTTGTGCATGTTGTTGCGCCAGAAGCGTTGTTGGGACCATTACAGCGACTTGTTTTCCACCAAGAGCAACAGCAAATGCTGCCCTAAGAGCTACTTCTGTCTTGCCAAAGCCTACGTCACCACATATGACTCTATCCATGGGTTTATCTGAGGATAAATCTTTCAAAACATCCGTTATAGCATTTTCTTGATCTACGGTTGTTTCATATGGAAATCCCGACTCAAAGGCACGATATTCATTTTCTGACCATCTAAATGCATGTCCTTTTTTTGCAGCCCTTCTTGCATAAACATCTAAAAGCTCGGCGGCAACGTCATGTATTTTATTGATGGCACGTTTCTTTGCTTTGCTCCATTGATCACTACCAAGTCTATGCAATGGAGCGTGTTCGGGTGATGAGCCCGTATAACGGGATATTAAGTCAAGGGCGTGAACTGGCACATAAAGCTTATCTCCTTCTGCATATTCGAGATGAAGGAATTCCTCAATGTCATCACTGTATTTAAGTTTAATTAAACCCTGAAATCTTCCGATACCATAAACTATGTGAACCACAGGTGCGCCCACACTGAGATCAGTCAGTTGTTTTATAATTGTTTCAGGATCTCTATTATTGTATTTATGATGGCGTTGTTTGGGTTTATCACCAAAGATTTGGTGTTCGGTAATAATTGCAATATTAGCATTTTCAATCAAAACGCTTTCATGAAAAGGAGCAACGGTAACTGCGTAATTAAAACTTAGGTTGCAGAATTCAGACCAATTTTCAACACGCTTGATACTGAGTTGTAAGTTATTCAAATAATCATAAATTAATTCTCTATGGCCGGCTGAGTCGGCTGTAAAAAGTATCTTACCTTTATAGTTGTTTAAGAATTTCGTTAATTCCGCTGACGGTTCTTTGTGATGTGTTTTTATTTTTATGGGTGGTGGTAGCTTAGTTTGAAGATTGATTGAATGTTTATTATCTTCAACAGATACTTGACTGTATGTTGTAACATTTTTATTCTTTAGTATTTCTTTAATGGTTTCGATATCAATGAATGCCTCTGTAGGTTTGAGGAGAGGTTTCTCGATATTATGACTGTATAATTTATAACGATTTTGAATATCTTCCCAGAAAGTATTTAATATTTCTTCTGTATTGCTGGGAGCAAATACAGTGATATTTTCATTGAAATAATCAAAGAAATTTGCCGTTTTTTTATAAAATAAAGGCAAATAGTATTCAATACCGGCATGGGCGATAGCATTAGTAATGTCGTTATAAACCTGAGATTGGGTCGGCGCACCGTCAAATCTTTCTCTATAACAATGTCTAAAATATTTAATAGAAGCCTCATCTAAGGAATTTCTTTTGCTGGGAGAATAGTTACAGATTGAATTTCCCCTTCCGATAACTGCGAATCTACATTGAAGTAGCGCAATGATTCTATTTCACAATCATATACTTCAACTCTAATGGGCTTGATTGTTCCCATTGGAAATACATCAAGTAGCGAGCCTCTGCTTGCATATTCACCATGATCTTCGACTTGCGAGACTTTTCTGTAACCATTATGAGCGAGTTTATCAATTAGATCTTGATGCTCAAGATTATTTCCAACATCTAAGAATAAGGAGTGAGAGTTAATGTATTTGCAGGGTGGTAATCTATTAAGTAAAGAGCTGACAGTTAAAATAATAATTCTTTGTTTCGATCTTGTTTGATTGCTTAAAATGGTCAATCGATTTGAAATAATATCTTGATGAGGAGAGAAACTATCGTATGGTAGTGTTTCCCATTCCGGAAATAGCTCTATTGAACAATCGTCTTTATTAAAAAAGATTAATTCATCTTTCAATTGTTCTGCATGCTGTGAATTTTCCGCTAAAATAATTACAGGATTGGCTTTCGAAGTCGCAATTTGATAAAGATTTAGCGTGTTGCTTGGACCGATAGCTCGCCCAATAGAATTGAGATCTTTTACCTTATTGGCTGAAATAATAGGAAAATTTATCATTATCATTCTTAATGATTGATTGTTTAAAGAGGGATTTATTCTAATTACGGCTTATTATTGTTACTAATATATCATTTCGAAGTAACTGACGTTTCTATTTAGTTGTTATTTTTTGCAGTTTATCGATTTGACTTTCCAGATCTTTAATTAAAAGTTTATTTTCTGTCATACGTTTATTTTCATTGCTTACTACCTCGGGAGGTGCATTTTTTAAAAAGTTTTCATTATTTAATTTTACTTCATTTTTAATAATTTCATTACGCGCATGAATTATTTTTTTTGTTAATCTTGCAATTTCATCATCAATATCAATAAGATCAGCAAGAGGTATTAATAGCTTCATTTTGCCGTGCATTGCCGTTGAAGATGTAGGCGCTTTTTCATCTCCCATTAGGAAGTGAATAGTTTCTATCCTGCCTATACGTTTCAGCAAGTCCAAGTGATCATTAACTAATGTTTTATCCGACCTTGATGAATTTTGCAGTAAAATTGGAAGTTTTTTCCCAGGTGAAATATCCATTTCACCGCGAATTTGCCTTACACCTGCAATAAATTGTTTAATCCACGTTATTTCTTTTTCTGCGTTTATATTATATTTTCTAGGGCAATACTTAGGATAAGATCGCAGCATGATGGTTTCTTCTGTTAATGCCAATTTAGATTTAATATTAATCCATATTTCTTCAGTGATAAACGGCATTATTGGGTGAAGGAGTCTTAATATACTCTCAAGACTTTTAGTCAATGTAGTTTTTGTGCCAAGCTTTAAATTGCAATCATTATGCTCATTTTGAAGTGTTGCTTTAGCTAGCTCAAGGTACCAATCACAAAATTCATGCCAGACAAATTCATGCAGGCATTGTGCGGCTAAATCAAATCGATAATTAGAAAAATGTTCGTGTACGGTCTTTGTGGTTTGATTTAACAGTGATATTATCCATTTATCTGCGATACTATATCGAATAGTTTTTTCATCTTTAATATCTAGATCATTTGTATTCAATAAAACAAAATGCGCCGCATTCCAAAGTTTATTGCAGAAATTTTTATATCCTTCAATTCTGCCGATATCAAATCTTATATCCCTTCCAGTTGTTGCTAAAGAGGCAAATGTGAATCTCAGGGCGTCTGCACCGTAACTTTCAATACCATTAGGAAATTGTTTTTTTGTACTTTTTTCGATTTCTGGCCTCATGTGATCTTGCATTAAGCCCGCAGTACGTTTTTTCAGTAAATCTTCAAGATTTGTTCCATCAATAAGATCAATTGGATCTAAAACATTGCCCTTTGATTTAGACATTTTTTGACCATCTTGATCTCGGATTAAACCATGTATATAAACTTCATGAAATGGGACTTTTCCGGTAAATTTGATTCCCATCATTATCATTCTAGCTACCCAAAAAAAGATAATATCAAAACCAGTTACCAGAACTTGGCTAGGATAAAATGTATCCAATGATTGTGTTTTACTGGGCCATCCTTGAGTGCTAAAAGGCCATAATGCAGATGAAAACCAAGTATCCAAAACGTCATTATCTTGAGTTAATTTTGTACTCTTATCGAGTTGATACTTTTTTCTTACTTCTGCTTCGTTTTTACCTACAAAAATATTTTTTTCTTCATCATACCAAGCAGGTATTCTGTGACCCCACCATAATTGACGGCTGATACACCAATCTTGTATGTTATCCATCCAATCAAAATAAGTTTTCGACCAATTTTCAGGAATAAATCGTATTTCTTTTTCTTTTACCGCCCTTATCGCGGGCTCGGCTAATGGTTTTATATCAACATACCACTGATCTGTTAAGTAAGGCTCGATAATAGAGCCACTTCTATCACCTCTTGGAATATTGCTGTGGTGATCCTCTATTTTCTCTATGAGGCCTAATGCTTTAAATTTTTCTATAATTTTTTGCCTGGCTTTTTCTCTGTTTAAGCCGTGAAATTCTTTTGGAGTCGTCTCATTTAGTTCAGCATTATCGTTGAAAATATTAATTAATGGGAGGTTATGCCTTACACCAACTTCATAATCATTGAAGTCATGAGCAGGGGTAATTTTAACGCAGCCAGAGCCAAATTCTGGATCAACATAATCATCAGCAATAATAGGAATTTTACGATTAGTGATTGGTACAATAGCATCCTCACCAATTAGCTTTTGGTAGCGCTCATCCTCTGGATGAACTGCAATAGCGCTATCCCCCAGAGAAGTTTCAGGACGAGTGGTGGCCACAATTAAATGCCCACTATTATTTGCTAATGGATATTTTAAATGCCATAGGTGTCCAGCTTCCTCAGTTACAAGAACTTCTAAATCTGATAATGCGGTATGCAATAATGGATCCCAATTAACTAAGCGTTTCCCACGATAAATCAGCCCTTCTTCGTAGAGGGAAATAAAAACTTCAGTTACAGCTTCATTGAGCTTTGGGTCCATCGTAAAGCAGTCTCTCTTCCAGTCTAATGAAGCGCCCATCCTTCTCAGTTGTTTTGCGATTGCTCCACCAGATTGATGTTTCCATTTCCAGACACGCTCAATAAACTCATCTCTTTCCATATCAAGACGAGATAAGCCTTCTGCATTTAATAATCTCTCTACAACCATTTGAGTCGCTATTCCCGCATGATCCATTCCTGGTTGCCATAATGTGTTATCACCCATCATCCTATGATAACGAGTTAATGCATCCATTATGGTATCTTGAAAAGCGTGTCCCATGTGTAACGTTCCAGTTACATTGGGAGGAGGGATTACAATACAAAATGGATTGCCCTTACCTTGAGGTTCAAAGTAATTGCTTTCTTCCCAGCGTTTATAATGACGCTGCTCTATATCACATGGTTGGTAACGTTTTTCCATAATATGTTTAATTTATTTATTGTATTTATAATTTTAATACTATGAATCAAATAGTATGCGACTTTATTTCATAACCCAATTTACGATAGGCTGTAAATCGTTTTCTTGCATTTTCCTTATCTTTGCTTTCGTTAATAACTATTTCGATTATTCGTTCATAATTTTGATGATCTTCGCTTAATGTGCTCGATAAATTCACAAGAATATCATTCATATTAACTTGTTTTTTGATACTAGGAACCGCAATGGATCGTTTTGTGGCATCACTCTCATCACCGATAGTGTGATGGGGGATAAAACTATCATCTCGAAAATTCCACAGTAATTCATCAATATCTTTCATGCCTTTTTCATTTTCTGCCTGTATGATAATGCTATGCTGCATTTTATATGCTTTTTCAGTTATTCGGCAGACGAATAACTGCTTAGATTCTTCACTCTGACTTGATAAAATATAGAAATCGATTCGAGGCATAATTAAGAGCTTTTTTCATTACTCTGATTGATTATGAATTCTGTAAGCATAGGAACAGGCCTTCCTGTGCTTCCTTTTTTATCACCTGATATCCATGCAGTCCCGGCAATATCAAGATGAGCCCATTTCATGTTTTTCGTAAATTTGCCAAGAAAACATGCGGCAGTAATGGATCCACCACCACCACCACCAATATTTGCAAAATCGGCAAAATTACTTTTAAGTTGTGCCTCGTATTCATCACCCATAGGTAAGGCCCAAGCTCGGTCAACGGAGCTCTCTCCAGCATTAATAATTAGCTTACTTAATTCATCACAATTACTCATAACAGCAGTCCGATGATGCCCGAGTGCAACTACGCAAGCGCCGGTTAAGGTAGCCACATCAATAATATATTTTGGCTTAAATTTTTCAGAATAAGTAAGCGCATCACAAAGAATCAATCGTCCTTCAGCATCTGTATTTAATATTTCTATAGTTTGTCCAGACATACTTTTTATGACATCACCAGGAAGGGTGGCTGAACTACTGGGACGATTCTCACAAGCAGGAACTACAATTGTCAGATTAACTGGTAATTGTAATTTTGCAACGGCAGCAATTGTTCCAATAACCGTAGCGGCACCGCACATATCATATTTCATTTCATCCATTGCTGGACTGGGTTTTAATGATATACCTCCCGTATCAAAAGTCACTCCTTTACCAACTAAAACTATGGGCTGTTTGGATCCAGCACCTTTGTAATGCATTTCAATAAGTTTTGCGGGTTCTTTTGAGCCTTCTGTTACGGATAAAAATGAACGCATCCCTAGTTTTTTAATAGCAGCTTCATCATGAACTTTAACTGAAAGATTTCGATAAGATTTCGCAATTTCTTGAGATTTTTTCGCTAAGAAGGTCGGTGTACAAATATTTGCAGGGAAATTTCCTAAATCTCTAGCTATATTCATGCCTGCAGAAATTGCATCTGCTTGTTCACAAGCTAATTTAGTTTTATTTGCATTTTCTTTTTTGCTTATCGCGATAATTATTTTTTTAGGCGAGCAAGAGTAATCAGTAGCTTTAGATTTCATCTCATTGAATTGATATAAATTATTCAAAATTACTTCAATGCTTTGTCTAGCACTTATATAGGTATTAGGTTTATCTTTAATTTCTAGCGTCAAATAATTAGCGAAATTATTTAGCTTATTATTTCGAATAGCAATGGCCGCAGATTCATTGACTTTTTTAAATTCATTAATACTAAATTTACTTCTATCGCCAAGTCCTAATATTAAGAGTCTTTTTGCATTTATGTTATTTACAAAATGTAGCATTTGATGCTCACCAAGCATTGGAGATACATCACCGTTTTTAATTAGCTTTGTAATCAATCCATCACAGGTTTTATCAATATCTTTTGCGGCAATACTAAGATTATTATCTTTGTAAATACCTATAATTAGGCAATCGGTTGAAATTTTAGAAGGAGATTCGGTTGAGGTCATATAATTCATGTTTTTTCCTATCAATGTAAATAATATTATTCTAATTCATCAGGGCATATTTTTGTGTTTGACACGAGTACAAAAAACGTTAGTCTAACTTATCAATGCAGTATAAGTTAACTTGAATATTTTTATAATATAAAGAAGTGTGTAATTTATGTTTCGAATTATAGATCGATATATTTTTCGAGAAGTCTTTAGGACTTGGCTTACTGTAACCGTAGCTTTGTTATGTATTTTACTTACCAACCAATTTGCAAGAATTTTGGGCGATGTAGCAAAAGATAAGTTACCGAAAGAAGCGATTATTGATTTAATAACGCTTACTGGAATGCAATATTTAACTATCTTGATACCTATCGGGTTATTTTTATCTATATTAATGGCACTAGGCCGTCTTTATGCAAATAGTGAAATGTCAGCGCTTTTAGCATGCAAGGTAGGGGTATCTGGTATTTATCGGCCTGTATTATTTCTAACATTACCACTCGTTTTATTTGCCGCATGGGTAACCATTGATTTTGGTCCAAAAGCTTTAATGATGATAGACGAAATTAATACAGAGGCTCGTCGTAATATCGACCTAGATAGTATTGAGCCTGGAAGATTCATTGTCGATGATGGTCTTGGGACGGTCATATATGCGGAAGAGATTAATGAAAATGGTGAGTTAAAGAATGTATTTTTTCAGTTTTCAGCAGGCACTGAGGGTCTGGAAGTTGTAGTTGCTGAGCGAGGCCTCCAAAGAGATTCGGGTAATGATCAACGATATTTTGTTCTTTATAATGGAAAGCGTTATATAGGTGAGCCTGGAACAACTGATTATACTGTCATGGAATTTAAGGAGCATGGCATACCCTATATTTTACCTGAAATTACCGAACCGAAAATTAACGTAAAAACAATGATTTTTAGTGAGCTTTTTGATTTTAAAGATAAGAAAAAAAATGCCGAATTTCATTGGCGAATAAGCATTCCCATTTCCACATTAATTCTTGTAATGCTGGCTATACCGATGAGTAAGAGTGAGCCACGACAAGGTCAATATAATAAAATTTTTATTGGAATAGTGACGTTTATTATATATTTTAATTTACTTTCAGCTGGAAGATCTTGGCTTGAGAACGATTTAATAGATTATCGATTCGGCCTCTGGTGGGTCCACTTAATAATGCTAAGTGCCATGACATTTATTATTGTAAAAGATAAAAATCTTCATCGTCGATTTTTTAGTAAATTTAGGATTAAAGAATGAGTATTCTTGCTAAATATTTAGTTGGGTCAATCCTGAGAAATACTTTTTTAGTTTTAATGCTGTTGTTATCAATTACAGCCCTATATGAATTCATTAGTCAGCTGGGAAATCTCGAAGGTGAATTTGGAGTAGCTCAAGCGCTTTTATTTGCTTTATTGCGATTACCTCAGCTCTCATTTGAAATGCTTCCAATTGCTACACTTATTGGCTCTCTATTAGGTCTCGGTATGTTAGCGACAAATAGCGAATTAATCGTAATGCAAACTGCTGGAGTATCAACCGCACAAATATCAAAGCTTGTTAGTACGAGCGGATTATTTATTGTGTTGTTTTCTATTTTAATGGGCGAGTTTGTCGGCCCATCATTGGATCATTATGCTAGAAATATGCGAGATGAAGCCCGTTATGGCAGTCAAGGCGCAGACTTTGGGAACGCAGTATGGGTAAAAGATAACCAGAGTATATTGCATCTTGAGAGAGTAAACACAGATTATGATTTTGGCAGTCTGTACTTATTTCGCTTCAATGATGATAACTCTCTAAAATCAATAGCCATAGCTGAAAATTCAGGAATTGATAGGAATGAAAAATGGGTATTAAATGATTTTAGAGAGACACGATTTGAGAAGAATCGGGTAATTACCAGCTCCTCACAAACAATTAATGAGTCTTTTGAGCTCAACAGTGAGTTGCTTGGAGTCACACTCGTTAAGCCAATTAGTTTGTCAATCAGGGAGCTGCTAGGCTATGTTCGCTATTTGAAGAAAAATGATCTATTTTCCAGTCGTTATGAAATTGAACTCTGGTCAAGATTATCCTCGGTATTAACCATTATTTTGATGCCTATTCTTGCCTTAGCTTTCGTATTTGGCTCACTTCGAGAGGTAGGGGCAGGAGCAAGATTAACTATAGGTTTGGTGATTGGCTTGGTCTATTTCTTGTTGAGTGAGCTTATTTTCAATTACGGTCAGGTATATAATATAAACCCAATATTAACAGCGTGGATACCGCCATTATTATTGGGATTTTACACCTTATTTAAATTGAACAACGTGCGGCAATCCTAATTTTTATTATCTTGGGTAATGAGATAATTTCGTTCCTGAAATTCGATCATGCCAACTGAGGTTATTTTTATCTAATAGTTGCCACCAAAAACCCAAACCAAAGGGCAGTAGTGAAAATATTCCTGCAAAAAAACGGATAGTACATTGTATAATATTGGGTTTATTACCCTCCAGAGTTTCAAGTCGCAAGCCCCATGACTGCATACCTAAGGTCCTGCCTGAGATACTCCAAAAGCCAACCAAAAAAAAGTAAATTATAATGAATAAAGTTAATTGATAGTAATTTGAGTTTGTCTCGACAGCATCACCATAACGTATTGCAATGAACGGAAGCGTGCCAATAATCATAACTGATAAAATTAATAAGCTATCATAAATTATTGATGCTAAACGTCTTTTTAATGTTACATTTGACATTAAACTATCCTAAGTAATGGTTATTAATGTAAACGCCATGGTTGCGTTTCTGGTTTGATTTTTATGTATTAAAAATTTTTGGGTTGTATAAGATATTTCTATCTATGTCTGTAGTAGAATACCAATTGTAGATTATTTTTAAAAGGATAAGGTAATGGAATTAATAGCAATGATTACTGTGATGATATTAATACAAGTATTATTTTTTGGTTTTCAAGTAGGTAAAGCAAGAGGTAAATACAATATAAAAGCTCCAGCAGTAGCTGGAAATGAAATTTTTGAGCGGCATTATCGTATCCATCAAAATACGATTGAACAAATAGTCATTTTTATTCCGTCATTATGGATGTTTGGGTATTTTGTTAGTGAGAACATTGGAGCTGCTCTGGGGCTTCTTTTTTTTGTAGGAAGATTTGTTTTCCGTTCTGCATATTTAAATGATCCCGGGAGTCGAGCTGTTGGTTTTATTATGGGCTTCATACCCATCCTTGGCTGTCTTTTGGGTGCACTCTTCACTATCATTCAAGTTTTAATTTAACTTTAAAATTTATTATTCTTAGTTATGCATCAAGATAATAGGTATAAAAAACAGGGTCTAGCAAGATTTATTCAAGCTTTTGTTAATTCTGGTAAAGGTTTTGCTTCTGTTTGGCTTAACGAATCAGCATTCAGGCAAGAGGTCTGTTTATTAATTTTCTTGAGTATGATCGCTCTTTTTTTACCAATAAGCATAAATGATAAGTTTGTTTTAATTCTATGTATTTTTCCTGTACTAATTGTGGAGTTAATCAATTCCGCAATTGAATCAACTGTCGATAGGATTAGTATGGAAGAGCATGATTTATCCGGTAGAGCAAAAGATATGGCCTCTGCTGCTGTTTTGATATCACTATTAATTGTTCTATGTGTTTGGTGTTTTATTTTTTGGAAAAACTTTAATGTTTTTTTTCAATAATTTAATTTGCAATATATAGCTATGCAAAACTTTGTAAAAAAATATCTAACCAATTTATACCCCTTTTTTTACCTATTTTTATTTGGACTTAGTTTTCTTTCTTTATCCAGATTTTTATTGGGTATTTGGCATTTTGATAGAGTTTCAAATGTTCAAGGCTGGAGTGAAATAATATTAAGTGGTTTACGCATAGATATTGCTTCTTTGTCTTATTTATATCTCTTACCTGCATTAATTTCATGCATGATGATAAATAATAAAAATATTCAAAGGATATGGGGTTATATTCTGAGGCTATGGATCACTTTCACCGTCTGGTTATTGGTTTTCATGGAGATAGTAACACCATCATTTATCCTTGAATATGATGTGCGCCCAAATAGATTATTCGTGGAGTATCTAATTTACCCAGATGAGCTCATTAGCATGCTCTTAAGTGGTTATAAATTAGAGTTACTTATTGTAACGATTTTGAGTATATTTACATTATATTTCTCATGGAAGTACTCAGAAATAATTTTAGTTGAGTCGGAAATGCCGAAATGGTACTGGCGACCTTTGATAATGATATTGGTTTTATTGTTGGGAGTGATGGCTGCTAGATCATCTTTAGGTCATCGACCATTAAATCCAGCCATGGTTGCCTTTTCCGTTGATCCATTGGTGAATGACCTCACTCTCAATTCCACTTATTCAATATTATTCGCCGTTAAGCAACTACAGAATGAGGATGATGCATTTAAATATTATGGGGCAATGGATGAAAAAGAGATTATAAAATTAGTAAGAAACTCCACCAATCTCGATCAAGATGAATATGCTATAAACAAATCGCCAACAACAGCATTTCATCAATCCTCGTATAGGGGTCCTAAGAAAAATTTAGTAATACTTCTTCAAGAAAGTTTAGGTGCTAGATATGTAGGAAAGCTTGGCGGGTTACCTCTAACACCAAATATAGATAAATTAATGGAAGAGGGGTGGAATTTCACTAATGCTTATGCAACAGGAACGCGTTCAGTTAGAGGTATAGAGGCAATTGTTACTGGGTTTTCTCCTACTCCAGCCAGATCAGTAGTTAAATTAGGTAAAAGCCAAAATGGTTTTTTCTCTATTGCTGATCTTTTGAAGAAAAATGGCTATCACACTCAGTTTATATATGGCGGAGAAAGTCATTTTGATAATATGAAGAGTTTTTTCCTTGGCAATGGATTTGATGATATGCAGGATTTTGGTACTTTTAAGAAACCTATCTTTGTTGGTTCATGGGGCGCCTCAGATGAGGATCTTTATATTAAGGCTCACAATCAGTTCTCTTATTTAAATGATCAGGAAAAACCGTTTTTTAGTTTAGTATTTACAACATCAAACCATACCCCTTTTGATTACCCTGATGGAAGAATTGAGCTTTATAATGAGCCAAAAGAAACTAGAGAGAATGCCGCTAAATATTCGGATTATGCGCTTGGTGAATTCTTTAAAAAAGCGAAAAAATCAAGTTATTGGTCAGATACAATCTTCCTGGTTGTGGCGGATCATGATTCTCGCGCTTATGGAGATCAATTAGTCCCCATTAAGCATTTTCATATTCCTGCAGTAATTGTTGGGAGTGGTATCAATCATCGCGAAGACTCAAGATTGGTGAGTCAAATTGATTTACCTCAAACTTTATTATCATTGATTGGTATAGATAGTGAAAATCCAATGATTGGGCATGATTTAACCCGGGAAATTAAGAAAGAAAAGCTCAGAGCTATGATGCAATTTTATAAAAATTTTGCTTGGATGGATGTAGAAAATAATGTCGTTATTCTTCAACCAGAAAAATCGCCATTAACATTTCATTATGATAGGCAAACTGAATCATTAAGCCCTATTAAGATCAACGATCAAGGTCTTATTGAAACAGCTAAAGCGAATGCTTTATGGGGTAGTTTGGCTTATAAAAAAGACTACTATCAAGCGGTGGATTAATAAGTTTTATTTATTCTCACAGAATAATTCATGATCTAGCTTTCTTTTTTGATAAGCTACTTGCTCGTTTCTTGACATTGTGCAGTTAATTGACCAGCGGCATTGTTCGTCATTCTTTATTTCTTCATTTAAGAGTGAGCAATTAGTACTAATTTTCTTAATTGGAAGAAGGATATTATTATCAATAGAGCTACTTACAGAAGGTGGAAGGCTATCCATAATTAGGTCTCCAGTTAACCAGCCCATCACAATTATAGCGACTAACGTTAGAAGTATTTTACGCGTCAAAATAGAAAGCTTATTAAGCATGATATTATTCCTTGGTTCCTTGATGTAGGATTAGTAAAAAAATATTATAACTCAATAACATATTTTTCTGCTAACGAAAGCTATTTGTTGGTATCTTGAGGCGTCTCATAAGAGTACTTTTATTTTAAGAAAGATTAAGAAAAAACCTCTTCTTGATTTAGATAATTATCTAAGAATGAATAAACATCAATAAGGATTAATTTTTTGACGAAACAGTTAATAAAAATAAATAAAATAGATGCTGTATCTCTTGGTATAGATAAAAAATTAATCTCCATAAATGCATTAAAAGTACTCCAAAGATTAACTAAGTCTGGTTACCAGGCTTTTTTGGTTGGCGGATGTATCAGGGATCTTTTGTTGGATATAAGACCAAAAGATTTCGATGTCGCTACCGATGCAGAACCAGAAGAAATAAAGAGTCTATTTAGAAACTGCCGACTAATTGGGAGACGATTTCGATTGGCTCATATTCGATTTGGTCGAGAATTGATCGAAGTTGCGACCTATCGTTCTTCTGCGGAATCGGATAATGAAAGATCTAAGCATGATAATAAGGGGCGTATTTTAAGAGATAATGTTTATGGAAGTATTGAAGAAGATGTCTTTAGAAGGGATTTTAAATGCAATGCCCTTTATTATGACAGCGATAAAGATAAGGTTTGGGATTTTGTTAATGGCTTGAATGATATAGAAGCATGCCAGTTAAATTTTATAGGTGATCCGGTCAAGAGGATACAAGAGGACCCAGTCAGAATGCTTAGAGCTGTAAGATTTAAAGCTAAGCTTAACTTTAAGATTGACTCGGAATTATCAAATAAAATTAAAATGAATGCCCACTTGTTAAACGGTATACCTGCTGCAAGAATATTTGATGAGTTTATAAAATTATTTCAATCAGGGTATGCCGAAAAAACCTTTGATTCATTACTGACATTTAATTTGTTCAAAGAGTTATTTCCTGAAACAGATAAACAAATTAAAACTGATGTTAATTTAAAATATTTCATTGAAAATGCGTTAAAAAATACCGATACAAGAATTAAAAATAGACAATCAATAACACCAATGTTTTTGCTAGGTGTTTTTTTATGGGGGCCAATCTCCAAAAAAGCCAATAAAATAAGACAGAAATCTAAATCTTCCAAAGCCCAATCTTTAATATTGGCTTCTTATGATGTAATTGGTACTCATCAGGATAGATTAGCAATACCCAAAAGATTTTCGAGCATCATGAGAGAGATGTTTGTTGCACAAGCAAAATTTGAGGTAACTACAGAAGCACAAGCTAAAAAAATGAGTGATTCAAGAATATTTAGAGCTGCCTATGATTTTTTATTATTGCGATCAACGACAAATGACTGCCCTAAAGAAGTGATTGATTTTTGGACTAAAGTTGAGCAAAAAACCAATAATACAAGCCTAAGATTCAAGAAAAATAAGAAGTATAGATCTAAGCGATGAGATCAAAAAGAAAAATTTGGAAACCTGCTTATATTGGGCTTGGTAGCAATCTCAATGAACCATTACAACAAATAACCATGGCTATAGAGAATATCAAAAAGATACCAAATTCTTGTTATATTTTATCTTCGAAACTATACGATTCTTCACCGATGGGCCCACCAGACCAACCGAATTTTATTAATGCAGTTGTAGCTATAGTTACCCAACTTAAGCCTCATGGGTTACTTTTAGAGCTACAGAAAATAGAGCATAAACAAAAACGAATTCGTAATGAATTGAAATGGGGCCCACGAACCATTGATCTCGATCTTTTATGTCAAGGGCAAGAAATAATTGAAGACGATATATTGACTCTGCCTCATCCAGGAATTTGTAAAAGAAATTTTGTTTTATTACCGTTAATGGATATTTCTCCAGATATTATGATTCCAAGGTTGTCGAATATGGTAGATTTATTAAAAAAGATAGAGAATAATCCAATAAGGCTAAAATGCTTGGAATGAAGAAAGTATGACTGTAGAAAATATTAATAATAATTTTAATGCTTCTCGTTTTATTGTAGTTGAGGGCCCTATAGGGGTTGGAAAAACAAGTTTGGCCAAAAGACTAGCAGATAGTTTTTCTGGTTCGCTTATATTGGAAGATATTGAAAATAATCCCTTTTTAGATCGATTTTATGAGGGAGGTCGTGATGGCGGATTACCTGCACAATTATTTTTTCTATTTCAAAGAGCAAAACAACTAGAAAAACTGCACCAATCCGATTTGTTTTCGAATACAAGTATTGCAGATTTTCATATTGAGAAAGATAAATTATTTGCTTCGGTTAATTTGGATCCAAGTGAAATGGCCCTATATGAACAGATATATGAAAAAATGGATATTATGACATCAGTGCCCGATTTAGTGATCTACCTTCAAGCAGATCCTGATATTCTGCTCGAAAGAATTGCTCATCGGGGCGTTCCAAGTGAAAAATTTATAGATAGAGATTACTTAGAGAAATTAACAGAGACTTTTGCAAGTCATTACCATAACTATAATGATGGGCCCTTGTTAATAGTTAATACAGCTTCAATTGACCTCATAAACAACCATGAAGATTATGAACAATTATTGGATCAAATAAAATGTACCACAGGCGGTCGTCATTTTTTCAACCCACAGACGGCTATTGGATTTTCATAAATTAAATTAATCAAGAAATAAGTATATGTATACACAATTAGAACAACGTAGCATGGCTGTGCCACCGGTCAATGTTGCTTCATTAATGAAAATGAAGAATGATGGCGAAGCTATTGCCTGTATAACTGCCTATGACGCAAGTTTTGCTTTAGCTGTTGATCAGGCCGGTATTGATATGGTTTTAGTTGGCGATTCTTTGGGTATGGTAATTCAAGGTCATGATACGACTGTACCAGTTACAGTTGAGGACGTTATTTATCATACGCGAAACGTTTCTCGTGGTCTGCAAAGAGCTTTTTTAGTTGCTGATATGCCATTCATGAGTTATTCAGATCCAAATCAAGCACTTGAGAATGCCGTTCGATTAATGCAAGAGGGCGGTGCTATGATGGTAAAATTAGAGGGCGGAGAAGATCAGATCGCAATTGTAAAGCATCTTGCAAGGCATGATATTGCGGTTTGTGCGCACTTAGGACTTAAACCTCAGTCAGTTCATAAATTAGGTGGTTTTAAAGTCCAAGGTCGAGATCCTAAGGAGGCTAATAAAATATTAAATAACGCAAAAGCTCTCCAAGATGCAGGTGCTGATATTGTTTTGCTGGAATGCGTACCTAATGAGTTAGGTAAATCTATAAAAGAAAACTTAGATGTCCCTGTGATTGGAATAGGAGCGGGTCCTTTTGTTGATGGGCAAATATTGGTTCTATACGATATATTGGATATCACTCAAGGGTCTACCCCAAAATTTGTTAGAAATTTTATGCTAGATCAGACGTCACCAATTAATGCTATAAAATCTTATGTTCGGGCCGTTAAAAATAAGGATTATCCTGCACCAGAGCATTGTTTTTCATAGATATTATACTTTATTGAGTATTTCCTTGGATGTAATTTATAAAAAAAAAGAAGTACAGGTACTACTGGATGGGCAGCGCAGGAAACTGTCTAAAATAGCCTTAATCCCAACGATGGGTAATTTCCATGACGGCCATTTAAGCTTAATTGAATTAGCAAGAGACTATGCAGACTATGTCGTGGTTTCAATATTTGTAAATCCAACTCAATTTAATGACGAAAAAGACTTTGAAAATTACCCTAGAACACTTGAGAGTGATATAGAAAAATTAACTAAAACAGGCGTTAATCTTTTATTTTTGCCCGACCTTTGCTCTTTATATCCAAATGGCACTGATGACGCTATTAAAGTAATTATTCCTGAAAGGGCTAATGATTTATGCGGTAAAGTTAGGCCGGGTCATTTTGAGGGAGTTCTCTCAGTTGTATTAAGATTATTCAATATCATTAAACCTGACCTCTCTGTCTTTGGACAAAAAGATTTTCAGCAAAAATTATTGATAGAGCAGATGGTTATGGATTTATCATTAGGTATAAAGATTATTGGCGCCCCTATTATTAGAGAGCGTGATGGCCTTGCTATGAGTTCTCGTAATCAGCATCTATCATTCGCCGCAAAACTAACTGCCATAAAATTACACAAAACTCTCCTTGAGGTAAGTTATTTAATAAACCCTAAAAAAGGAGAATTTACATCTATACTAAAAGAAGCTGAAGATAAGTTGATTGGTTACGGATTTGACGTTGATTATATTTCAATCAGGTCATCGATAGATTTAAGTATTCCCAATAAAGATTCCAAGAAACTGGTGATTCTTGCCAGTGTTGTTATTGAAGGCGTTAGGTTAATTGATAATATTTTAATTGGTTGATGAGGGGTTTATTTATTAAGAGGAGTGCTGATTAAGCGCCCACTGAACATGTTCTTTTACCAGTAATGAGTCATAATCTTTTCTTCTTTTAAGAGCGGCAATAAGCACCTTGCTTTTTTTTGCGTTGCCTAATGCGACAGCAACATTTCTCAACCATTGTTCAAATCCAATCCTTCTTATTGCACTTCCCTCAGTTTTTTTCAGCCATTCTTCTTCGCTCCAAAGAAATGCGTCTATTAGATCCAGCGAATCTAGATCATGTCTTGGATCAAAATCTTTAACCGATGATTGAGCTGCGAATTTATTCCATGGGCAAAATATTTGACAATCATCGCAACCGTAAATTCGATTACCAATTAATTTCCTATATTCTAAGGGAATCGAACCTTTTAGCTCAATAGTTAGATAGGAGATACAACGTCTTGCATCCAATACATACGGTGCAATGATAGCTTGAGTAGGGCAGACATCAATACATTCGCGACAAGTACCACAATGTCCTGTGCTTGATGATGAGATAGGTAGATCTAGATCGGTATAAAGCTCCCCAAGAAAAAACCATGAGCCAGTTTTTTTATCAATAAGATTTGTATTTTTACCAATCCAGCCAAGACCGGCTTTCTCAGCTAATGGTTTTTCAAGCACAGGAGCACTATCTACAAATACTCGAAAACCGAATTCATTTATTGAAGCTTCAATTTTTTTTCCCAAGCGTTTAAGCCTTTGTCTTAAAACTTTATGGTAATCTCTCCCAAGTGCATAACGAGAAATATACGCTTTTTCAGGGTGATCAAGAAGGGATTCAGTCGATTCTTTATCGACCGTAAGATAGTTCATTCTCGCGGATATTACACTGATTGTATTGGGTACCAGGAGATCTGGCCTGCTTCTTTTTAAGCCATGTTTTTCCATGTAATTCATTTCGCCATGGAATTTTAAGTCGAGCCATTTTTTTAGATTTTTTTCGGCCCTTGAAAGATCTATATTGGTAAATCCTATTTCTTGGAAACCCAGATCCTTTCCCCAGCGTATTATATCATTTGCAAGATTATTTTTATTTATAATGCTATTTTTTATCATATTTATTAACCACTCTTAGGTTCTAGTATAATAGCTTTATGATAAAAAAATTAGATTCAATTTTGGTAAATAGGGTATCTGCATCTCTAGGAATAAGAAGGGTTAGTTAATAAAGAGTGAACGTTATGTGTTTTGTTATTATACCAAAAAAAAGTTCGGATGATTTTTCAACTGGCATCTGCAATATATTGATAGTTATAATAGCTGAGCATAAAAATCGAATCTGTAATATATATTAAATTTGTCCTCTATAAATAACTTTTAACATTAACCATTGGCTTTAATTATTAATACTAGGAATGAGACTTAATCTATGGATTTTACTATAGATCTAAAAAATGAAAAAGCTACAAAACAATTAGGGCAGTGTTTATCTGAGGCCCTCCCTCAATCGCTTTCTGGAATAAAGATAACACTCAGCGGAGAGATGGGTGCGGGTAAATCTACACTGGTTCGTGCAGCATTAAGAAGCATGGGGTACAAAGATATCGTACCCAGCCCAACATATACCTTAGTAGAGCCTTATAAGTTTGATTTTGGAAAAATATATCATATTGATTTGTATAGAATTAATGATCATGATGAGCTCAATTTTCTTGGATGGGATGATTTAAGCGATGGCTTGATGTTTATTGAATGGCCACAAAGGGTCCCAATTTTATTAGAGCAAGCGGACATCACTTTCACTATAAATTTTAAAGAGATGGGACGTAAGGTTAGAATTAAATCATTGACATTAATGGGTGATGATATACTTTCTAAGATTCTAAGATCCTATTAAACCACGACGTATACAGGTAAATAAAAAAATTAATCAATGCTTATAAAAAGATTAGGATTGTTTTTTATTTTATATTGCATGACCACTCATAGCTGGTCTGCTGCATTGCTTAAAGATATTCGTATGGCGACGCAAAATAATCAAGTTAGAATGGTGTTAGATTTAGATTCAAACGTGAATAACCGTATATTTACTCTAGAAAAACCTTATCGGATGGTGATTGATTTACAAAATACGAAATTATCGCCATCTATCGAAACAAAAGACTTACAAAATAATTTGATCCGAAATGTTCGTTTTGGTAAGGGAGGTAAAGGAGCTTTAAGAGTAGTTATAGATTTAGAAGAGGCAGTTAAATTTGAGCATTTTTCTATTCCTGGTAATCGTACCAAGAATTCCAGAATCGTTTTAGACATAACACGTATTAATGGCGCTAGCATAGCTTCAAAAAATCCAATATCCCAGAAAATGTCTCGCGATATTAAAATAGTCATAGATCCTGGCCATGGTGGAAAAGATCCGGGTGCTATTGGCCCAAATGGTACCTGGGAGAGTGTAGTTGTATTAGCGGTTAGTAAAAGGCTGGTTGAGCGAATTAATAAGACTCAAGATATGCGTGCATATTTAACTCGAAGTGGAGATAGTTTTGTTCCATTGAGGGATCGAATGGAGATTGCTAGAGAACGAAAAGCTGACTTGTTTGTCTCAATACATGCCGATGCTTTGGATAATAATCCTCGTGTTAGAGGCGCTTCAATTTATACGCTATCTGATAAAGGGGCGGTTGATGAAGCTTCTAAGCGTTTAGCCAAACGCGAAAATGAAAATTTTTCAATTGGTGATGTGTCTTTATCCGGTAAAAATGATTCATTTGCTTCACTCATGATGGATCTGTCACAGGGTGCAACAAATGAGGCAAGTATGGAGGTAGGTGAATTTGTGCTGAAAGAATTAGCTAGTATTGGCGCTGTTCGCAAAAAGAAAGTCCAGCAATCGGGATTACTTGTATTAAAATCACCCGATGTACCCTCTATCCTCATTGAAACAACCTATATATCAAATCCTGATGAAGAAAAGAAATTAAAGGATAAAGGGTTTCAAGATAAACTGGCCGTTGCTATTTTGAGAGGCATTCGTAACTATTTTCTGGTAAACCCACCCCAAGGAACCAAATTTGCAAAAAATCTGCTAAATAAATCAAAAACCATAAATTATACAGTAAGACGTGGCGATACCTTGAGTGAGATTGCCGATCTCTATAACATTAACTTATCTATGCTACAAAGTTTCAATCAAATCAAAGGAAGCACTATTAGGATAGGGCAAACCCTCAGGATTCCATTGTATCAATAACATGAATTTACTTTTATTTTTATGAGCACCGTTGGAATTATGGAGCTGCCTGTTATCTGTCTTTTTGGCTCGACTGCCTCTGGTAAAACTGATCTAGCTATAAAACTTTTTAAAGAATTTCCCCTAGATATAATTAATGTTGATTCAGCTCAAATTTATCGAGGTATGAACATAGGGACCGCTAAACCAAAAAAGGAAATTTTAAACCAATTCCCACATCGATTGATTGATATTTTGGACCCTGAAGCGTCATATTCTGTAGGTCATTTCGTTAAAGATGCTAATATAGAAATTAAACGCTCTCACGATAAGGGTAGAATTCCATTGTTAGTTGGTGGAACGATGCTATATTTTCATGCTTTGATAGAAGGTCTTTCTGATCTCCCTGAGGGAAATTCTAATATTAGAAACACCATCAATCATGAAGCTAAAGAGATAGGTTGGCCCGCAATGCACAAGAAATTAGCTGATATTGATTCTCTAGCAGCAAAGAGAATTAATCCACATGATGGCCAACGGATTCAAAGAGCAATTGAGGTGTTTGAGCTAAGTGGTCGCAATATTTCTGACTGGCAGGAAAAAAAAATTAAGAATAATAATTATCGATTTATAAAATTAGCTATTACACATCACACTCGCTTAGAAATTCATCAAAGAATCAATGATCGTTTTATTAAAATGTTAGATGAGGGTTTCATTCAAGAAGTGAAAGTTTTAATGGAAAGAGAGTCCCTAACCTCAAGTCATTCCTCGATGAGGGCAGTTGGATATCGACAAATATGGGCGTATCTTGAAGGCCAAATGAGTATAGATGAAGCTGTGAAAAAGGCACAAGCATCAACCAGACAATTTGCAAAAAGACAAATTACATGGCTTCGAAGTACCACAAATGTAATTTCTGTTGATTCTAATAGTGAGAGTATTTTTGAAATTATTGCACCGGAAATACAGAAGTGAGGTTTTAATTTGTTTGAAAGACCAAAAATTGGAGAAAAAGCAACCCTAGTTCATTCATCGAAAATAGATCACAGTCAATCTCTTGAATTTACTGAATTGGCTCGTTCTGCTGGTGGAATTATTGCAGGTAGTATTTTCGCTTCTGGAAAGAGGCCAAATGCTCGTTATTATTTGGGAAAAGGGAAGCTAGATGAGTTGCGCTTGTGTATCGAAAAAAATAATTCCGAATTAGTTATTATCGATGCAGCACTTAGTCCCAGCCAGGAAAAAAATATAGAGCAGTATTTAAAATGCAGAGTATTAGATCGTAGTGGTTTGATACTGGATATCTTTGCACAAAGAGCGAGAAGTTTTGAGGGTAAATTACAAGTAGAACTTGCTCAGTTAAGACATATATCTACTCGATTAATAAGAGGCTGGACTCATCTTGAGCGACAAAAAGGAGGGATAGGTTTAAGAGGGCCGGGTGAAACACAATTAGAAACCGATAGACGTCTAATTGATAAACGTATTCGTCAATTAATGCTTCGACTTAAGCAAGTGGATAAGCGGCGATCAATGAGTCGTCAAAATAGATTAAAATCTGAAATTCCCACAGTTGCCATCGTTGGTTATACCAATGCCGGTAAATCTACTTTATTTAAGCAATTAACTGGTGCGGATGTTTTAGTGAAAGATCAGCTTTTTGCTACACTTGATCCAACCATGAGAAGACTTGATTTACCTGAAGGAGCACCCATTATATTAGTCGACACAGTCGGATTCATTAAAGAATTACCGCATGAGTTGGTAGCAGCATTCAGGGCGACACTCCAAGAAGCTAAAGAAGCTGATTTAATTTTACATATTATTGATGGGAGTGATCCCAATAGGTGGCAAAGAATAAAACAAGTTAATAATGTGTTAAAACAGCTTGAAGCTGATAAAGTACCCCAGTTGAGAGTTTATAATAAAATTGATAAATTAAATTATAAGCCTAAACTAACAAAAAGAATTAACGGCAGTGGTAGAGCGGCCTGGGTATCAGCATTAAAGGGAGAAGGGCTCAATTTATTAATGACTGGTATAAGTAGTTTTTTTGCTAGGAATCTTCTCATAGGGAGTATTAAGCTCAACAATAGTCAAGGTAAACAAAGAGCAAAATTATTCCAAATGGGCGCAGTTAAAGAAGAAAAAATACTTGATGATGGCAGTTTTAGATTGGCGCTAGAAATTACCAAGCAAGACATTTATCGATTTTTAAAAAAAGAAGGCATGAGTACGAATGCTTTTGTTAAGATGTAAACAGTAATAATAATTAAACAAAAATAGAGAAATAAACTATGAGTTGGAATGATTCAGGAAATGGCCAAGATCCATGGAAAGGCAATAATAATCAACCAGATGATTTGGATAAAATTATCCAAGGATGGCAGAAAAAAATAAATGCAATAATTGGTGGTGGTAAAAGCACTAAAAAAGGATCTGGGAGGTCTACAGGTATACCTATTTTCAGCGTATTTTTATTGGTTGCTTGGCTATTTACTGGCTTATACAGTGTTGATCAGGCGGAAAGAGGAGTTGTTCAAAGATTTGGTGCCTATACTGAAACTACATTTCCAGGCTTGCATTGGCATATACCTTTCCCAATAGAATCAGTGGATGTTGTAAATACCGGCGTGGTTGAGAACTATGGTTATAGTACAGAAATCTTAACTGCCGATGAACAATATGTGTTTGTTCAAATGGTGGTGCAATATTTCCGTAATGATCCAGTTAAATACAGTTTTGAAGTTGTTAATCCTGAGGGAACACTTCAGGACTTGACTGAAAGTGCTTTAAGAGAGGTGGTAGGTACCAGTTCATTAGAGGTGCTTGTTAATGAAAAACGAGATGAGATTGGTCCAAAAACTCAATTAGTCCTGCAAGGCACATTAGACGCTTACCAGGCTGGTATAACGGTAACATCTATAAACCTTGAAAAATTAGACTACCCTAAGGCCGTTCAAGATGCCGTTGATGATACGCAAAGAGCAAGAAATGACAGCGATCGATTTATTCTGGAGGCCGAGAAGTATGCTCAAGAGTTAATTCCAGGGGCAAGAGGAGCGGCCCAAAGAATTCTTCAAGATGCTGAGGCTTATCGTGATCGAGTTATTGCTGATGCAGATGGACAAGCGGATAGATTCTTATCGCTATTAACGGAGTATCAAAAAGCTCCAAGAGTTACTCGAGATAGACTTTATATAGATGCAATTGAAGAGGTCTATAGAAATTCAAATAAGGTAATTCTTGATTCCCAGGGAAGCGGTAATCTTATGTATTTACCACTCGATAAATTAATTGGGGAGAGCAGTAAGCGGATGAACAATCAAAATACTTTATCGACATCAGGCGCTCAAAATGAATCATCTGATGCCAATTCGAATCGTGATAGGAGACAGCGCTAATGAATATAGGAAAACCTTTAATTTTTACAGTCATCGGTTTAGCTTTAGTAGCTATTAATCTAACAGCGTTTACTGTAAATGAAAGAGAGTTGGCAATTAAACTCCAAGTGGGTGAGGTTGTTCAGTCGAACTATGAGCCAGGATTACACTTTAAGCTTCCATTTGTGCAAAAAATTAGAAAGTTTCCTAAACGAATACAAACCATTGATGAGCGACCAGAGCGAATTTTCACCGGTGAGCGTTTAGCGATGGATGTTGATTTTTTTGTTAAATGGCGAATAATTAATACTGTTAATTATTACGTAGCTACCGGAGGCTCCAGTAGAGTTGCTAATGATCGAATCTCAGAAATAATAAAAAATGCAATAGTTACTGAGTTTGGAAAAAGAACTGTACAAGAAGCGATATCCGTCGAACGTGCTGAATTGATGAGGGATATGCTAGCAACGGCAACCACCACTGCTGAGGGTTTGGGCGTAGAGTTGGTCGATGTTCGAGTGAAGCAAGTTGAATTTCCTGATGATGTTCGTAATTCAGTGTATCAACAAATGCGACAAGAGAGGGGGAGAATAGCGGCAGAGCGTCGTGCTGAAGGTATGGAAGTTTCAGAGCAGTTGAAATCTACAGCTGATAAAGAAAGAACCATTATTCTTGCAAATGCGAATAGAGACTCTCAAAAATTACGAGGTGTTGGGGATGCACGGTCAGCAGAAATCTACGCTGAAGCGTATAACCAAGATCCTGAATTTTATGCGTTTTACCGAAGCATTGATGCTTATAGGAATTCAATAGGAAATTCGAATGATATCTTGGTAATTGATCCAGATAATGAGTTTTTTCGTTACCTGAATAATTCAAAAGGTAAGTAATTTAATTTATCTATTGACCTGCTAATAAGGTATGAAAAGTATTTAATCAAGTTATGTGGCAAGAACTATTAACAGCTTTATCTTTGTTTTTGGTCATAGAAGGTATGATTCCTTTTATTAGCCCATCTAAATATAGAAATTTTGTGGAAAGAATGTCGCAACTTGAAGATACTAACCTCCGTTTCATAGGACTAATATCAATGCTAATTGGTTTGTTATTATTATTTTTTATTAAGGCCTAAATAATGATATGTGAGAATTAATAATGAGTAAGAATGTAGTAATAATTGGTACACAATGGGGTGATGAGGGGAAAGGCAAGATTGTAGACTTGCTAACGGAGGATGTGGCTGCTGTTGCTCGTTTTCAAGGAGGCCATAATGCTGGGCATACCCTAGTAATAGACGGAAAAAAAACGGTCTTACATTTAATTCCTTCTGGGATATTACACGATAAAGTTAATTGCCTCATTGGGAATGGGGTGGTAATTTCCCTCAGTGCACTGATAACCGAAGCAACTAAGCTAATTGAGAGTGGTATTCCAGTATACGAGCGCTTAAGAATTAGTCCAGGATGCCCAATTATTCTCCCTTCTCATGAAGCGCTTGATGCTGCCAAGGAAATAAAATTAGGAGGTTCAGCGATTGGAACAACTGGCCGAGGAATCGGTCCAGTATATGAGGATAAAGTTGCTCGAAGAGCTTTGCGAATATCAGATTTATTTGATGCAAAAATTTTATCAAACAAACTGAAAACAATCCTTGATTATCATAACTTCATGCTTAAACACTATTATGAAATTGATGAGTTAGATTTCGATACAATTTATAATGATTTATTGGTACAAAGAGAGACGGTATTACCAATGATCGAGGACATCTCCGTAACTCTAGAAGATCTTCAAAAGCAGGGAAAAAATATTCTATTTGAAGGTGCGCAAGGTGTTTTCTTGGATATTGATCATGGCACTTATCCATATGTTACCTCTTCGAATACTGTAGCAGCAGCCGCAAGTATTGGGACAGGCTTAGGACCAAGAGATTTAACGCATATACTTGGAATTGTAAAAGCTTACACAACTAGAGTGGGAGCGGGTCCTTTCCCAACAGAATTATTTGATGAGTCTGGTGAGCACTTAGGAAAAATCGGTGTTGAATTTGGTGCAACGACAGGTAGGCCGAGACGCTGCGGTTGGTTTGATGCGGTTGCGTTAAAAAGATCGATTAGAAATAGTAGTATATCGAGCTTGTGCGTCACTAAGCTTGATGTCCTCGATGGTCTAGAGACAATTAAGATATGCATTGGCTATGAATTAGATGAGGAAAAAATAGAGGATTTTCCTTTAGATGTGGCACTTTTGAATAAATGCACGCCAATCTACGAGGATTTCTTAGGCTGGCAAACTTCAACAATAGGCGTTACTAATTATTCAGATTTGCCTGAAAATGCCCGCGCCTATCTTGAATGGATTGAAAATAAACTTAATATACCAATAGATATAGTTTCAACAGGTCCAGATCGAGAGCAAACCATAATCAAGAAAAACCCTTTTTCATAATTACTTATAAGCTTTAAATGAGCAAAGTTAGCATTTCTTGAAAAAGCTAGACTCTTTAAAGATTAGGGTCGGGCAGAGTGCTTATCGGGATATTCGAAAGCAAGGCTTTGACCTCACAAAAATAAAAGCAATTCTTGGTGCTTCTGGTGGACCAAAATGGTTAGTTCTTAGTCACTTCGACCGATTAATCTTAGAAAAAATTATTCCTCAAATTAAAAACCCAATCCACTTAATTGCATCTTCCATTGGAGTTTGGAGGTTTATCTGTTACACGCAAAATGATCCAATTGCTGCAATCAATGAGTTTGAGCGTGGATATATAGAGCAGCATTTACCTCAAAAATTAGGAAAAAAACAGATTAATCATCATTTGAGAGCTATGCTGGATATGATGTGCAACACATCAAGTATTCAAGCGAGTCTTCAGCACCCTCAATTAAGAACTAGTATTTTGACGACAAAAAATCTTCATATTTTGAAATCTGAGCAAGATTTTATTCTTGCTATAGGTCTATTAACTTCGATGCTAGCAAATTTCGCTAATAGGAAAGCGTTGAGGTATTTTTTTTCAAGGGGTTTATTTTTTGACTCAAGAGAAGCGCCATTTTTTATTAATAACGATGACTTTCAAATAGACGCCATACCTTTGACTGAGAAAAATCTAAAAGATGCAATAATTGCTTCTAGTTCTATTCCAATATTTATGGAAGGGGTTAGAGATATAAAAGGTGCACCCGAGGGGGTTTATAGAGATGGAGGGATTCTTGACTATCATTTAGATATTTTACCCGTTGATAAGGAGCACTATGCTCTCTACCCACATTTTTTTGATATCTTGAAGCCTGGTTGGTTCGATCAGCCATTATTTTGGCGTAATGTAAAGGTAGATAATTTAGATAGAACGATATTTATTTGCCCCTCAGAGAAATTTATAAAGAAATTACCAGGCGCTAAGATACCTGATAGATCTGATTTTAAAAATTTCTCAAATTCTGAAAGAATAAAAAGATGGAGAATTGTAACCGATATGAGCAAAGTTCTAGCTGAAGATTTCAACGAAATCCTTGAGCTAGATCAGTTAGCTGATTACATGGTATCTTTTTGATTATTTTTTAGGCGGTCTTCCCAGAAATGTGCATTTTTAATACCTAAGAGAATAGGGTTAAATGAGTATTTTTTAACCTTTCTATTTTTTTGAGATTCATAATCCTGTAATGCTTTTATGGCCGGCTTAGCCATAAAGAAAATAATTAGTATACTGAAAATATTTAACCAAGCCATGACTCCAACACCAATATCCCCAAGACCCCAAGCAATACTAGCTGTTTTTATGGAGCCATAAAATACTGCAGCTAACATGACTATTTTTAATAAAAACATATCACCGGGCATTTTGAATGAGCGTCTAATAAATGCGATATTTGTTTCGGCAATATAGTAGTAAGCAAGAATCGTAGTAAATGCGAAAAAGAATAGTGCAATGGCAATAAACGGCGAGCCCATACCTGGAAGAGTTGTTTCTAAGGCGTATTGAGTAAATGCAGGGCTATTTGCGTCTGCTGAACTACTTAAGTTTTGGATGATAAAGCCAGGTGAGGTGCCTTCATTCTTGTGAACATTATATGCACCAGTTATTAATATCATGAAAGCAGTGGCCGAGCATACAAATAAAGTATCTATGTAAACAGAAAAAGCTTGTACCAGTCCTTGCTGTGCTGGATGCTCAACTTCTGCAGCTGCAGCAGCATGAGGCCCAGTTCCTTGTCCCGCCTCGTTTGAATATATCCCTCTTTTTACACCCCAGCCAACAGCGGCACCGACGCCAGCCATAGGTGTAAAGGCATCTGTTAAGATCAGGTTAATAATCTCAGGTAGACGAGATATATTAAGACCTATAACTGCCAATGCCGTAATAATATATGCAAATGCCATGAACGGGACAACGACTTGTGTGAATTTCGCAATTCTTTTTACACCACCAAAAATAATAAAACCAAGCAGTATAACAACGCCTATAGACGTTGCTAATTTAGTTGTACTTAGGGGTCCAACAACAGTTTGAATTATTTCACCGCCACCTAGCGCCAGCTCCACCGCATTGCCGATGCTATTAGCCTGAACACCTGGTAGTAAAATGCCTGTCGCTATAATTGTGGCAAATGCAAAAATCCATGCATACCATTTCTGCCCCATCGCTTTTTCTATGTAATATGCTGGTCCACCTCGATACTGACCATCGCTATCTTCTTTGTATATTTGACCAAGGGTAGATTCTACATAAGCGGTAGAAGCACCTAGAAAGGCTACTACCCACATCCAAAAAACAGCACCTGGTCCACCGAAACCTATTGCAGCCGCGACACCCGCTATATTGCCTGTCCCAACACGTCCAGACAAAGAGACGGATAAGGCTTGAAATGTTGAGATGCCTTTTTTGGAGCTCTTTCCAGATACGAGCAATCTTGTCATTTCACGAAATAAGCGTATTTGGACAAATCTTGTTTTAAAAGAGAAGAATAAACCTGCGCCTAACGCAAAATATATAAGCGAATCGCTCCAGATATATGAATTAATATTGTTAACAAGTTCTTGCATGATTATCCTATCTTTGATGTTGAATTTTTTCTAAGAAATAAATGATTACATAACTAAATAAATTTTATCATTACTATTATGATTCTCTTTAAGGCATAGTGCCTGTTGATTGACGTTTTTAACTGAGTTTTATGATCAAAAAATAAACAATCATGGTGCCGAGAAGAGGACTTGAACCTCCACGGGGTTTCCCCCACTAGCACCTGAAGCTAGCGCGTCTACCAATTCCGCCACCTCGGCATGTCGGTCTAAGAAGTTAATCGTATCGATAAGGGACTTTACTGAAAGTAATGATTTAATGCTATTAATATATAAATATAAATATACACTTTAGAGAAACAAATAAATCAAAATATTATGAAAAAAAAGCTTTATCAACACATAGTACCGAGCACTAATCAATTACTTGCTTTCATTAAACAAGCGGATAATGCAGTGTCTTTTAAGCAATTATGTGTTCAGTTTGATGTTAAGAATATGAAATCCATGACTGCTCTGCAAAAAATACTTTATAACCTGACAAAAGAAAAACTCGTCAAGAAAGATAAAAATGGTTCTTTTTATCTCTCTATTCAAAAAGATTTGATAGAGGGTATCGTTTCAGCTCATCGAGATGGATATGGATTTGTGATAGCGAAAGATCGGCCAAAAGATGTTTATTTATCTTCTCATGAGATGCAGTCTTTATTGGACGGAGATTTTGTCTCTGTAAAGTTATTGGGACATAATACCGAGCGTCAATCAGGCCAACTGGTAGAGGTTTTGAAAAGAGGAACAAATAAGGTTGTGGGTCAGTTAGCCTTTGAGCGCGGTAGTTATTTCGTGGAAGCACATAAAAAAAATAATACAACGAAAGTGAAAATAAAAAAACAATATTTAGCAGGGGCAAATATTGGAGAGATTGTAGAGGTAGATATTACCGAGTACCCGTCAAGAAAATTAGCAATGTATGGCGTGATTAAAAAAATTCTGGGTAATGCAGATAAAAAAGGAATTGATACCGATATTGCAATTAAAACTTTCGAACTTCCTAATACTTGGCCTGACGAAGTTAAACTAGAAGTTAAAAAATTTACTTCAGATGAGGCGTTAGATATAAAAGAAATTGAACGGCGAATTGATCTCAGGAATCATAATTTAATTACTATAGACGGTCTTGATGCTCGAGATTTTGATGATGCCGTATACTGTAATAAGACTGATGATGGATGGCGATTAATAGTAGCTATTGCGGATGTTGATTTTTACGTGAAACCAAGTTCACCACTAGATAAAGAAGGGCATTTAAGGGGAACGTCAGTTTATTTTCCTGATCGAGTTATTCCGATGCTGCCCGAGATTCTCTCGAATGGTTTGTGTTCCCTGATGCCGAATGTAGACCGCTTTACTTTAGTCTGCGATATGCAAATAGGTAATAATGGAACTGTTGTCGATTCAAGTTTCTATGAAGCAGTAATTAAATCACAGGCAAGGTTAACTTATTCTCAAGTCAATGATTTTTATGAAGAAAAAGATAATACGTCAATTCCTACAAAAATTAAACCCGTTCTTCATGATCTTTTTGCTATGTATGGAGTTATGTCTTTAGCAAGAGATAGAAGAGGAGCAATTGATCTTGATATCCCTCAATCTAAAATCGAATTTAATAAAAATGGCGATATTAAAAATATCGATATTGTAAAAAGAAATGATGCGCATCGATTAATCGAGGAATGTATGATTGCTGCAAATGTTGAGGCGGCCAGATTTATTAATGAAAGCAAGGTCCCTGCATTATATCGTAATCACGAAAAACCAGAGCCTGAAGATTTCGAACAATTACGTTCATACGTATTATCATTAGGTATGAAGGCACCTCATCCCCAGCACTTAACTCCTGGAGATTATAATTCAATCATCAAGCAAACAAAAAATAGCAATTATAGTTCATCATTATCTATGACAATGCTACGATCTTTTAAACAAGCTCAATATCAAGCAGATAATATTGGCCATTTTGGTTTGGCGTTAAAAACATATACGCACTTCACTTCACCTATTAGGCGTTATCCGGATTTACTGGTGCATCGTGCTATCAGGTATATTGCAACACAAAAGAAATCAGGACAATATCATTACACCAATAACGACATGCATAATTTTGGTGATACATGTTCCGAGAAAGAACGTCGTGCTGAAAAAGCAACTCGTGAAGTGGATGCGATACTGAAATGTCGATATATGGAGGATAAGGTTGGATTAATCTTCAAAGGAACAGTAACCAGTATCACGAATTTTGGTTTATTCGTGCAGCTTGACGATACTTTAATTGAGGGGCTCGTGCATATATCAACTCTGAAAAATGATTATTATCTCTACGATGAACGGTCGCTGAGCCTGGTAGGTGAGAGAAATAAAATTACTTATAATATTGGTGATCGACTTGAAGTTAAGGTGAATGAAGTCGATTTAAGCATGCGAAGAATAAATTTCTCGTTAATGAGAAAGGTAAGTAAGGATAATAAATAAGATGAGCAAAAGTAATTATGTCATCGGACTTCGAGCGATTGAGCAGCTAATAACTAATAAAAATAGTGAAATTAAAATAATTTTTGCAGAGTATCAGAGTGAAAACAAAAGACTCCAATCAATTATAAAATCTGCAAATACAATGGGTATAGTTGTTAAACCCGCCAATCGATCTAGGTTGGGTCAAATTTGTGGGGATTCCTTGCATCAAGGAATCGTTGCCGAAGTAAGGAGAAAATTAATTAATAATGAGTCTGATTTAAGAACAATGATTGAAGAAAGATTATCTCGCGAGGGAGGTAAAACTCTTTTTTTATTAATGCTTGAGAGAATTCAAGATCCTCATAATCTTGGGGCATGTATCCGAACTGCTGATGCAGCGGGTGTGGATGCCATTATAATCGGGCAAGATAACTCAGCCTCATTAGGGCCTACAACAAGTAAAGTGGCGGCAGGGGCCGCTGAGCATGTCCCCGTTATTACAGTTAAAAATCTAGGAAAAGTACTTACCTGGATGGGTGATTATGGTATTGAACGAATTGGTACTGCTGATGCTGCTGCTGAGAGCCTTTACGAGATAGATCAGAAAGGTCCAGTTATATTGATAATGGGCCATGAGCATTCAGGCATTAGTAAGATGATTACGAGTCGATGTGACAAGCTTGCTCGTATACCAATGTATGGTTCAATTTCCAGTCTAAATGTTTCAGTTGCGACGGGAATTTGCCTTTTCGAGTTAATTCGAAAGAGGGGTGATACAAAATAAAAATATTAAATAGAAGAAAATTTACTATATGACTTGCACCAATCATCATCCTTGGGTACGATTCGCATCCACCTATATGGTGATAAGTAATTATTTTTAACCCTTGCCTTACTACTTAATAAAATAGAAGGCTACAATCCGTAAGGGGATACAATGAGACATTATGAAATTGTCTTTCTAGTTCATCCAGATCAGAGTGAACAAGTTCCAGCAATGGTCGAGAAATATCAGTCAATGATTACTGGTACAGGCGGCAAAATTCACAGAAGTGAAGATTGGGGTCGACGTCAACTTGCTCATCCAATCAAAAAAGCGCATAAAGCACATTATTTACTCATGAATGTTGAGTGTGATCATGAGGTAATTACAGAGATTACTACTGCATTCAGCTTTAATGATGCTGTCTTAAGGCACCTTGTGCTTAATCAAAAAGATGCGGTTAAATCTCAATCTCCTATGTCAAAATCTGTAGAAGAAGAGAAGGTTAGAGAGGAGGAATCACAGCGACGAAGAGATGCAAAGGCTGCATCAAATGCAATTTCCTCAGCAGAAGCACCTGTCGCTGAAGAAGCACCAGCAGAAGCACCTGTCGCTGAAGAAGCACCAGCAGAAGCACCTGTCGCTGAAGAAGCACCAGCAGAAGCACCTGTCGCTGAAGAAGCACCAGCTGCCTCTTCTGATGCAGATAAGTCCAAGTAAGGGAGAAAAAAACTATGATGACTCGTTATCCACGAAGAAAAAAATATTGTCGTTTTACAGCCGAAAAAATAACTGAAATAGATTACAAAGATCTAGCTCTATTAAAGGCATACATTACGGAGACTGGAAAAATTGTTCCTAGTCGTATCACTGGAACAAAAGCACGTTACCAAAGACAACTAACTACCGCAGTAAAACGAGCTCGCTTTCTTGCATTGCTTCCATATACAGATAGGCACTAAGAATAAAATTAATTAAATCATATTCTAACTGGATATATCAGCGCCCTTACCATGGGGCAATTGGCCTAGCAATAACTCTGATTCTGCCTTTCTCGATTATATTTGGTGGAGCAACATTTATTTCTTTGTCTTTAAATTATAGAAATATCAATGTCTTAAAACAATGTATTATTGCTATTTCTGGTTTATTTTTATTAGGCTTAGTTATAAATATAACTGCTGATGAAATTTTTATTACCGCCTTAATGACCTGGTTGCCTGCACTAATATTGGTGAAAATTCTCCAATATACACGCTCATTTGTTTTAACGGTTCAGATAACGGCCATTATATCAATATTTCTGCTGGTATTATTTTATGTCGTGGTGGATGACCCCAGTTTTTTCTGGGGTGAGGTAATAGTTAGTTTGTCTGAAAGTTTAGTACAGAATGGATTAACTGATCAGGCTAATCTAATCAGTAATCAGAGTGTAAGCATATCTAAACAAATGACAATCTTGATGATTGTGATGACCTGGTCTTTGTATGCAATTGTTCTAATTTTGGGTTGCGCAATTTATAATGCCTCTAGTTTAGAAGTATTTGATTATGGACGATTCAGTAATTTAAATTTTGGGCGATTCTTTGCCATTATTACTGCAATCAGCTCTTTGCTGCTGTTTGTTTTTGACGTAGAATGGCTGATGAATCTTGCGTATTTATGTTTTTTATTCTTTTGGCTTCAGGGATTGTCACTCATTCATTGGTTTCATGAAGAAGGGACATTACCAACCTTAGGATTGATTCTTACCTACGTAATGTTACCATTCTTAAATGTGTTGATGATTATGATACTCGCAGTCGCTGGTTATACCGATGCGTGGTTTAATTACCGATTGCGAATGAAGAACTAATTAAGATTAATGCTATTAATTTGCTTAGCTTAGGATAAAGAGATGAATGTAATTTTATTGGATAAAGTAGAGAATTTAGGGGCGATAGGTGACCTGGTATCAGTAAAGTCGGGTTACGGTCGTAATTATTTGATCCCATCTGGAAAAGCTGCATTAGCAACAGCAGCTAATATCAAAGACTTGGAAGCTAAACGCTCTGAGCTTGAGAAGAAGGCATCGGAAGATCTAGCAGCGGCTAAAACTAGAGGTAAGTTGATTGAGGGTATGCAATTAATTATTCCTGCTAATGTTGGAAGCGAAGGAAAGTTATTCGGATCAGTTGGCCCTGTTGATATTGCTGAAGCTTTCGATAAGGTCGGAGTCAGCATTGAGAGAAGTGAAATTAGGATGGCAGATGGCCCTATACATGAAATTGGTGAATCTGAAATAAAATTACATCTTCATACGGATTTAGATATTTCGGTGAAAGTCAATGTAGTTCCAGAGGAATAAAGAAAGGTAAGGTTAAATAATGGCTCAGTCTTCTGACGATGAGATTGGTAAGGTGTCAGAAATGTCACTTAAAATCCCGCCCAATTCCATTGAGGCTGAGCAATCTTTATTAGGTGGAATAATGCTGGATAACACAGCCTGGGATAAAATCGCAGATATAGTTATTGATTCTGATTTTTATCGTAAAGATCACCAAATAATTTTCTCTGGAGTAAAGGCACTTATTGAAAATTCTGAGCCTTGTGATGTAGTAACTCTGTCTGAATATCTTGATAATCAAGGTCAACTAGATGCAGCAGGTGGGTTGGAATATATTGCCACCTTAGCAAATGAAACCCCAAGTGCAGCAAATGCATTTTCCTATGCAAAAATCCTTAGAGAGCGTTCAGTGCTTAGGTCACTTATCAGTGCTGGTAATCAAATTAGTGGAAATGCTTACTTAAACGATGGACGAACCACATCAGAACTGGTTGATGATGCGGAAAGGCTTGTTTTTGAAATAGCTGAAAAGGGAAATAGAGGAAAATCAGGCTTCCAATCAATAAAAAATGTTCTACCTGCTACGATTGATCGAATTGAGTATTTGCATAATTCGGATGGCGATCTTTCGGGGATTTCCACTGGCTTCAAAGAGTTTGATAAATTAACAACGGGCTTGCAAGCGGGAGACTTGGTTATAATTGCTGGACGACCATCAATGGGAAAAACAACTTTAGCCGTAAACATCGCTGAGAATGCAGCTATAGGATCAAAAAAATCCACCGCAATATTTTCTATGGAAATGCCGAAAGAGCAGTTAGCTTTTCGAATGATCTCATCCTTAGGAAGAGTAGACCAAACGCACCTTAGAACAGGAAAGTTCCCCGACGAGGATTGGTCTAGAATTAACACCGCGGTTCAATTAATGTCAGAAGCACCAATTTTTATTGACGACACGCCGGCCTTATCGCCAACGGAAATTAGAGCAAGAGCAAGGCGCTTAAAGCGAGAAAAAGATGGATTAGATTTGATTGTTCTGGATTATTTGCAGTTAATGCAAATCCATGGGAGGACTGAAAATCGTGCTACTGAGATATCGGAGATCACTCGATCATTAAAAGCCTTGGCAAAGGAGCTTGAGGTGCCAATAATTGCACTTTCGCAATTAAATAGAAGTGTAGAGTCACGAACTGATAAACGACCAATAATGTCTGACTTAAGAGAATCAGGCGCTATTGAACAAGATGCAGATATTATTGTCTTTATTTATCGTGACGAAGTATACAATCCTGATACCCCAAGAAAAGGGGTGGCAGATATACAAATTGCTAAGCAACGAAATGGACCTATTGGAGATTTCCCACTAACGTTTGTTGGCAGATATACTAAATTTGAAAATTGGGTTGCTGATGCCTACGCCAATGAGACTTATCAGTGACCTCATGTCCATATGCTTACATCAGTAAGCACGCACTAAAACATAATTTCGATCAACTTAAAATTAATTCAGGCGCTAAGTCAAAAGTTATGTGTGCTGTAAAGGGTAATGCTTATGGTCATGGGATTGTTGAGACAATAAAAATTTTGAGGGAAGCCGATGGTTATGCGGTTGCACGGCTTTCTGAAGCGAAAATGTTAAGAGATCTTGGAATTACACAACCAATTACTCTCTTAGGCGGTTTTACATCTATCAATGAATTAAATGAGGCAATTTACTTAAACTGCGATATTGTCATTCACAATATGAATCAAGTTGAGCAATTAGAGAGCCGGGCTATTGATCGCAATTCCTTTGCTTGTTGGTTGAAAATTGATACCGGTATGAATCGTTTGGGGATTAAAGTTGCTGATTTTTTCGATACCATATCAAGACTTGAATCTATAAGCTCTGTATCAAAAATTAGTTTAATGACTCATTTGTCTGATGCAGAAGATCAGAGCAGTAAAAAAAACTCAATACAGCTTAAACTTTTCAGAGATCTAACTGATAATTTTTCTGGCGACATTAGCTTTGCCAATTCAGCTGTGATTTTTAACTATGAAAAATTAATTAAGAATTATAAATGGAATAACAAAGGTGATATATGGATTAGGCCTGGTATAGCTCTTTATGGAGTATCTCCACTTATGGAAACTAGTGCAAAACAATTAAATTTGAAACCAGTGATGCAATTTGTATCAAAATTAATAGCTATTAGACCAATCAGTAAAGGGGAAAGTGTTGGTTATAATAGTGCCTGGAGAGCAAAAAATGATACTAATATTGGTGTGGTTTCTGTTGGTTATGGGGACGGGTACTCAAAATCATTAATTTCTGGAACATGGGTTGTTATTAATGGTAGGAGGGTTCCATTGGTAGGCTTGGTTTCAATGGATTTAATCACAATTGATTTAGGTCCAACCAGCGACGATTCAATTGGGGATGAGGTTGTTCTTTGGGGCGAGCTATTACCTGTAGAAAAAGTGGCAGGTTATTCAAATTTAACTACTTATGCTTTGGTAACAGGCGTTTCAGAAAGGGTACAGCGCCAGATTCGTTAATATTTATTTTATTGGAAATATGGATTATATGAAAAATGAAAAAAAAGCATATTTATGTTCTGAATGTGGAGCTTATAGCGGCAAATGGCAAGGCCAATGCCCAGATTGTGATGCTTGGAATAGTTTAGGACAAACTATTGTTTCCAAAAAAGCAATTACTTCTTCACGAAATACAATAGAAGCAAAAAAACTTAACGAAATTAATGAGGAGTTAATTATTCGTTATGATACCGGTTTTAGCGAGTTTAATAGAGTACTGGGAGGCGGCTTAGTTCCCGGCTCCGTGGTCCTTTTAGGTGGGGATCCAGGTATTGGTAAATCAACCCTTCTACAGCAAATAGCTACAAAATTACCCAATGAATTAACCCCTTGCTATGTAACTGGAGAGGAATCTATCAATCAAGTTGCACAAAGGTCGAGTCGAATAGGGACCAGTCAATCCGATATGCTTATTTTGTCTACGACATCCTTGGAGCAGGTATTTCAAGTTACAAAGAAATCACAAGCAAGAGTTATTATTATTGACTCAATTCAAACCATGATAAGTAGTGAGGTTAGTTCATCTCCCGGTTCTGTTTCTCAATTAAGAGAGTGTGTTGGCGAATTAGTGCAGTTTGCTAAAAAAAATGATATCTCTATATTACTGATTGGTCATGTCACAAAAGAGGGGGTAATCGCTGGACCTAGGATTGTTGAGCATATGGTCGATACAGTACTTTATTTCGAAAATGATTTGGCGAGTAGATATACCATTATTCGAGCCGTAAAAAATAGATTCGGGGCTAGCAGTGAAATGGGTGTTTTTGCGATGACTGAAATTGGCTTTCGTGAAGTTAAAAATCCTTCTGCTATTTTTCTTTCTGGTGATTATATTGATAGACCGGGAAGTTTGGTTTCTGTTGCTTGGGAAGGTAGTAGGCCGCTTTTATTTGAGATTCAAGCATTAGTTTCAGAAACACATGCTAATCATACAAAAAGATTGGCACAAGGAATTGATCAAAATAGGTTACCGTTATTAACAGCCGTGCTGCAAAAATATGCTGACCTTTCACTGGCACAATTTGACATATTTATAAATGTGGTAGGAGGGTTACGAATAGATGGAATTGCTGCCGATCTTCCAGCAATACTTGCGATCGTATCTAGTTATAAAGAGATTGCTAGTAAAAAGCGACTTATTAGCTTTGGTGAGATTGGCTTAGCCGGCGAAGTGAGGCCTGTAAAATATGGAACAGAGAGGCTTGTTGAGGCTGCAAAGCAGGGTTTTACAATTGCTGTTATTCCTAAAGCAAATCTTCCTAAGAAGAAAATAAATAATATGGAGGTAGTCCCAGTCGAAAATTTAACAGATGCAATTAATATACTATTTTAAAAAAAATTATATTAATTATTTTGCTTTTTTATACGAACACTGTGAATGAAGTTCTCATTGCCACCTATAACTTCAAGAGAATAATCGCTAATATTAATTTGCGTTTTTGGCTTCGGAATATCCCCAAGATGCTCTAGAATCAGTCCATTTATTGTTTTTGCTTTTTTTGAGGGAATTTTCCAGTTAAGCGCTTTATTTAAATCGCGAATATTAGCATTACCATTAACTAAGAAGCAGTTAGCGCTCTCTTTTTTAAATTCTTCATTTTTATTTGTTGGGTCGGTAGTAAATTCTCCTACAATTTCCTCAAGAATATCCGCCATTGTTACAATTCCTTGAATATCCCCATATTCATCTACAACCAAAGCAAAGCGTTTTTTTCTTTTTCTAAATTCTACAAGTTGAGTGTTAAGAGATGTGCCTTCTTGAATAAAATAAGGTTCAAAGGATAATGTTTCAATATCTTTCTTGCGAAAAAGGCTTTTAGCTGAAAGATTCGCTAATTTTCGTAGATGAATAATACCAAAAACTTGATTAATATTTTCTCTAAATACTGGTAATAAGGTATGTTCGCTATTAATGATGGTATTTCTTATTTCACTTATGTCTTCTTGGATATCTATACCGAGAACTTCTGTATGAGGAACCATCACATCATCCACAGTGACTTTTTCTAAATCAAGAATGTTTAAGAGCATACTTTGATAATTTCTTGTAATGAGCTTGCCCGCTTCATAAACTATAGTTCTTAGTTCATCATTACTGAGCGATGCTTCCTTTTCATCGTTCGTCCTTACTCCAATCAACCATAATAATCCATTAGATAAGGCACTAATAAGCCTGACAACTGGATACGAGATTATCATTAGCGGGTAATATATAAAGGCAGAAGGAAAAGCTAACCGTTCTGGGTGTAAGGCTGCTAGGGTCTTTGGCGCAGCATCGCAAAAAATTAATACGAAAACTGTTAAGATCAATGTGGCAATGGCAACTGATGATTCCCCGCCCATTTTTAAAGCAATCATTGTTACCAAGGCAACAGCGGTGAAATTGACTAAATTATTACCAAGTAATATTAAGCCAATTAGCATATCTGGTTTTTTTAACAGGTTATCAATTATTTTTGCAGCTCGGTTGCCGGCTCTTACTTCATGTTTTAGCTTATAGCGATTTAATCGCATAAGCGCAGTCTCAGTTCCCGCGAAGAAAGCCGAAAAGATAAGTAGTACGATTAATATGCTTACTAATGAAGCAACTGAAAAGTCATCGCTCAATGAATGAGCACCTTTTGAAATTGATGGTGACATACTTCATCAGGATAGGGGTGTTCTGTCAAGATAACTTTCAATTAACCCCAACTCTGACCTAGAATATATTCCAGCATAAATCGTGTGCCAAAATAAGATATAGCTAGCATTAAAAATGCGGATAGATAGAGGTAAATTGCTAAGCGTCCACGCCAGCCGTAAAATTTTCTACCGTAAATTAATACGCCAAACATTACCAAAGCAGTAAAAGAGAATATTGTAATAGGTATTTGTTGGGTTGAAATATCATCTATTAATATAACTCCAGAGAAAAGCGCAAGAAATAAAATTGAAAATCCAAATGAGGCTATACCAAATAAAAGGTTTTCAGTTGTTTCTAGTGGGGCAAATAATGAATTAATGGATGATATTTTTCCACGACGCAAGCGTTTATCCTGAATTAATGCGAATACTGCAATTATTGCTCCAGCACAAAGTAATCCGTAAGCAAACAATGAGCTCAAAACATGTCCTTTCATCTGCCAGCTTAGGTCTTTTATTTCATTTGGAGTCTCACCCCACTGATTAAGACCCCATATGGGAACTAAGGCTGAGCATATGGCGATAAATAAAATACCACCTGCAAAACCTCTTAATGATTTATTGAATGACGCAATAATCGCTATTAATGCTAACTGAAACCCTATCAGTGAAATAGTATTGGTTAATGATAATGAAAGGCCATCAAGTCGAGTAATATCAGTAATCAGGGCATTCAAATGAACAGAGAGTCCGATGATTCCAGAAGTTGAAGCTACACCAAATAATAAATTTTTATATTTTTCTGATGTTGGCCATTGACATGAGATATATGTAATAGACGAAATTAGATATGTTGATAAAATTACCATATAGCTGTTTAAACCATTCATTTGTTAATAATGCCAGATATTTTAAATTTGGTAATCATATTTTTAATTAAGAATATCCTAAATGAGAATCATTCTCAATAAATAAAACAATAAATATATTTTTAATGTAAAATTTGTACTCTATCGTTTTTATTATTTCTGGAAAACCATCTATGTTTGCTAATCTTACAGAACGCTTGAGCTCCATAACGCGAAACCTTCAGGGTAAGGGCCGTTTAAGTAATAATAATATAAAAGATACCCTGCGTGAAATACGCTTAGTTCTTTTAGAAGCTGATGTAGCGCTACCGGTAGTTAAAAATTTCATAGAAGGGATTCGAGAGGAGGTAGTTGGAAGTAAAATTGAAAAAAGCTTAACTCCAGGACAAGCGCTAATCAAGATAATCCATCACAAATTGATTGATTTATTTGGTAATAAGACCATTGAGTTAAATTTAAAAAGGCCATCACCCCTTGTAATTATGATGGTAGGACTTCAAGGTTCAGGCAAGACAACTACTGCTGCTAAGTTAGCAAAACGACTAATAGACATCGAAAAGAAGCGAGTAATGCTTGTTAGTGTCGATGTTCATCGGCCGGCAGCAATCTTGCAGTTAAATAGGTTGGCTAACGAAATTGGTGCTGATTTTTTTAATAGTGAAGATACGCAAAATCCAAAAACAATCGTATCGAGTGCTTTAAAACAAAGTCAGCGTTCTCAGTCGGATATAATTATTATTGACACAGCTGGAAGAATGCATGTCGATGACTCAATGATGGCAGAGATATCTGAGGTATACAAAGAAGCTAGTCCGAGCGAGACATTCTTTGTAATTGATAGTATGGCGGGTCAAGACGCAATTAATTCAGCACAAGCATTTTCAGAAAGACTCGATATTACAGGAATTATCTTAACTAAAACTGACGGAGACGCTCGCGGTGGCGCAGCGCTTTCTGTTTCTCAAGTTACGGGGAAATCAATATTTTACTTAGGAGTGGGGGAGAAGATAGATGATATAGAGTTGTTTCACCCCGAAAGAATGGCTTCACGTATATTGGGTATGGGTGATGTTCTTTCATTAGTTGAAGAAATAGAAGCTAAAGTTGATCGAAAACAATCCGAACGCTTGGCCAATAAATTAAAAAAAGGTAAGAAGTTTGATCTCTATGATTTAAAAGATCAATTGGAGCAAATGATCGGAATGGGAGGTATGAGTGCAATACTTGATAAATTACCTAATGCTGGCCAACTTAATAATGCTGCAGTCAGTAAACAATTTGATGAAAAACAATTAAAACGCCAAATTGGAATAATCAATTCGATGACTCCAAATGAAAGACATTTCCCTAAAACTATTAATGGCTCAAGAAAAAGACGTATTGCGGCAGGTTCTGGTTTGCAAATACAAGATATAAATAAGTTAATGAAACAACATGTGCAAATGGAAAGAATGATGAAGAAGATGTCTGGCGGAAAAATGAAAAAAATGATGCGTGGTCTATCGGGAATGAATTTACCTTCTGGCTTAAGATAAAAAGCTCATTAATCGAAGTCTTACTCGATTAAAAAACCTTCACTTTCATTTTTAAATAGGTACAATGCGCACTCTACAAATTAAATATGAAGTATAAAAAATTTACTTGCATTAAAAAAACGGAAAAACAATGGTAACAATAAGACTTTCACGTTCAGGCGCAAAAAAACGACCTTTTTATCATCTGGTTGTCACAGACAGCAGAAATAAGCGTGACGGTAAGTATATCGAGCGTCTAGGTTTTTTTAATCCGGTAGGTAAAGAGTCAACTGAAAATCTAAGAATCGACTTAGAGCGGGTAGATTATTGGCTAAGTAAAGGTGCTCAAACTTCAGACACTGTATCCTCACTCTTGAAAGTCCAGCGTAAGGCGCTTGCCTCCAATAGTTAAATATTTCCAAGGGCATTTTTTAATGCTTGATTATATTTAAGATGGACCTGCAATCAGATAAAAACCAAGAAACCATCATCCTTGGAAGGGTCTCCGGTCATTACGGTGTTAAGGGGTGGGTCAAAATATTCTCCTACACTAAGCCAATTGAAGGTATTTTAAGTTACTCTGAATGCTATATTGAGGGACTAAATACTCTTAAAAGCGGAAGAATACTCGAGGGTCGAAAACAAGGCAAATTGATTATTGTTAAACTCTCCGGAGTTAATGATCGTGATACTGCCGAAGACTACATAGGGTTAAACTTACTTTTACCAACTGACTGTTTGCCAAAATTAGATGATGGTCATTATTATTGGCGAGAATTAGAGGGTCTGCGTGTTGTTGATATACAGTCAAAGGAATTAGGTGTTGTCGGTAAATTATTAGAGACTGGAGCAAATGATGTGATGGTCATTCAAGGCGATAATCAAATTCTAATTCCCTTTGTCATGCATGAGGTAGTAAAGGAAGTTGACCTTAACAAGGGAAAGATCATCGTAGATTGGGAATGGGTTGACTAAATTGAATATAGGTATTGTCAGTTTATTTCCTGAAATGATTCATTTGATTGCTCAATATGGAGTAGTTGGTCGTTCTGCCGATGAGGAGTTATTAACTCTGTCCATGTATAACCCCAGAGATTTTACTACTGATGCTTACCATAAAGTAGATGATAAGCCATACGGGGGTGGCCCTGGAATGGTGATGAAATTCAAACCATTGGAGTCAGCCATAAAATCTGCCAAGAAATCTATGCCTAAAGATTGTCCTGTAATACTTATGTCTCCGCAAGGTAGGCGTTTTGACCAAAAAGTAGCCAGGCGATTTTCAAAATTACCAGCCATGATATTAGTGGCAGGTAGGTATGAAGGAGTTGATGAGCGTTTTATTGAAAATCATGTTGATGAAGAAATTTCGATGGGTGATTTTATTTTAAGTGGGGGCGAGATAGCTGCAATGGCAATTATTGATTCCGTAGTGAGACTTCTTCCGGGTGCGCTTGGGGATGACGCATCATCAGTTGATGAGTCATTTGAGAATAATTTACTGGAGTATCCTCATTATACTCGGCCAGAAGAGGTAGAAGGGCACTCCGTACCAGAAGTTTTATTGTCCGGTAATCATGAGGCGATAAAATTATGGCGTTCTGAGCAATCCTTGATTAGAACATATAAAAAAAGACCAGATTTATTAGATGAACTAACCGAGCAGCAAGAAATAATTTTAAATAAATACAAGCAACTAATTAAAGATTAAGGGTATAATTGCACCATTAGTTTTAATTGACACAGCATTAGGTATAGGTAAATGAGTAATATAATAGAAGAATTAGAAAAAGAACAAATGACAAAAGAGATACCAGCATTTTCACCTGGTGATTCAGTTGTGGTTCAGGTGAAAGTAAAAGAAGGAACTCGTGAGAGGCTTCAGGCATATGAAGGACTTGTCATAGCAAAAAGAAACCGAGGCTTAAATTCTTCTTTTACGGTTCGTAAAATCTCCCATGGTGAAGGCGTAGAAAGAGTATTTCAAACATACAGCCCGGTTGTCAGTGAGATTAAAGTAAAACGACGTGGTGATGTAAGGCAAGCTAAATTATATTATTTACGTGGATTGACCGGTAAAGCTGCAAGAATAAAAGAGAAAATTTAGTATCGTTGATTATTTTTTATCTTAAAGGTATTAGCTATGCCGGTATGATAGTTAAATAGGCATGGTTATTTAAATTAAATTGAAGTGCTCAATATATAAATTAATTGGCTTTATTGTAGTCGTAATCACGATGTCCTCGTGTACCTCAATCATATCAAATGTTTCAGAAGGACTTGCTAATAACTTAGCTATTTCGATTTTAAATCAAGATGATCCTGAATTAGTTCGTGATGGTGCGCCTGCTTATTTATTATTATTGGACAGTTTAATTGAAGGAGATCCTGAGAATCCAATAATTTTGTCAGCAGCAGCTAATTTATATGCCTCGTATGGCGGTGTATTTGTCGATGATAATGAACGTGCAAAGCGCCTGACGAGAAAAGCACTAACATACAGCAATAAATCGCTATGCTTATCCCTTGTATTGACCTGTTCTTGGGATGAATATAATTATGAAAAATTTGTAAATACTCTTGAGAGAATTGATAAGGAATATTCAAAACTATTGCTAAATCATGCAGTCGCGTCTCTTGCGTATACACGCGCTCATAGCGCTGATTGGAATGCAATTGCTCGTTTACCTCATATTCAAGCTTTATTAGAGCGATATATTATAATCTCAGTTGACGACGCAATGTTCGATTCTGTTTATACTTATTTGGGCATTATGGTCACGCTGAGACCTCCAGCATTAGGTGGAGATTACGATAAAGGGAAACAATATTTCGAACTAGCGATTAAGCTAAGTGAAGGAAAAAATCTTAACGCAAAGGTCGAGTATGCCGCTGGATATGCAAAACCATTGTATAATAGAGATATGCATGATCAATTATTAACAGAAGTTCTTGCTGCTAACCCCATAGCATCAGGATATACCTTGACCAATATGATGGCCCAGGAAAGAGCAAAATTATTACTTAAGAGCGCTGATGACTATTTTTGATAAAAGAATCTGGAGGAATGAGGAGATAATAAATAAAATCATAGTATTATTTTTTTGCATCTCATTAGCATCAGTTGCTCACAGTCAAACACAAATAAAAATTGCTACTTTAGCACCACAAAATTCAGACTGGGCGAATAGATTCAATGATGGGTCAAAAGAAATTTTTGAGCTAACTGAGGGCCGCGTAAAGCTAAAATTTTACTGGGGTGGAGCTCAAGGTGGAGCAAAAAAGAACAAACAAAAAATAAAAATAGGTCAATTACAAGGAGGTACTTTCTCTCCTAATGATTTTCAGGCTAACTTTCCTGATCTGAATATCTATGGTCTACCGTTTTTATTCAAAAATTTGGATGAAGTGGACCATGTTAGAAACCTGGTGGATGATGAGTTAACAGCTGGTTTTAAAAAGCTAGGTTTTAACACTTATGGATTCGCTAGCGGTGGTTTTGCTTATATAATGTCTAACGAACCAATTAAAGGTTATGACGATCTAAAAGATAAGAAAATATGGTTACCTCAAGGCGATCTTATTAGTTATAGAGCAATGAAAGCCCTTGATTTGTTACCTATATCGCTCCCCATAACAGATGTTTTGACTGGTTTACAAACAGGATTAATAGATATCGTTGCTATTCCACCGGTCGTTGCATTAGCACTTCAATGGCATACTAAAGTTAAATATGTGACAAAAATTCCAGTTTTGTATGTAATGGGGTTTCTTGCTATCGATTCCAGAGTGATAAAACGCCTTCGCCCCGATGATGAGGCGTTGCTGTCAGAAGTATTAACAGGTATTTATGATGATGTTGATCAAATGAGTGAAAAGGATACTGAAAATGCGATGCAGGCTTTATTAAATATTGGTTTGATTGAGGTTGCTTTTGATGAAAATGAGTATAACAAATTGACCGATCTCCTGATTGAGCCAAATCGAGAAATGGCTGATAATGGTATGTTTTCAACAGAACTATACGATAAAATTTTTATGTATATTAATAACTATAGAAAGAGCGCATCAATTACTAATTAATTATGATAGACAAGGCGATCTTAAGGAAAATTGAGCACACAGCGATCATTGCAGAGGATGGCTTGATTGTTGGATTGATTGGTGGTGTTGTATTATTTTCAGTTATTCAAATTGTGATGCGGTTATTTTTTAATTCGGGTTTTATTTGGGCCGATGAATTAATTAAGATGTTCGTGCTTTGGGCAACTTTGGTAGCTTCAATATCAGCCAGCCGAGAAAATAAACATCTAAAAATTGATTTAATTTCTAATTTAATTGCTCCTCAGTACTCCATGTTACTGCAGGCGTTTAATGCATTAATTACTTCTGGGATATGCATAATTATAGCTTGGCATGCATTTCGTTTTGTTGGTCTTACCTTTGATTTTGATGAAAAAGTTTTAATTGATATCCCAGCTTGGATTGCTTACAGCATAATTCCTATCGCATTTTTGCTAATGAGTTTTCGTTATTTGATTGCATGTATTAAGCATCTCTCAAGATACAATAAACCCTTAAGATAATGATGATTTTACTGGCTTTATTATGTTTGGTTGGTACGCCATTGTTTGCGATAATAGCTGCAAGCGCCATGATTGGTTATCAATCTGAAGGCATAGATCTTATGGCTTTGGTTATTGAGATTTTGGGCCTTGCAAATATGCCATTTCTTTCGGCGATTCCACTTTTTACTGTTTCTGGATACCTATTAAGTGAGAGTGGAGCACCTAAGAGATTGGTTCGTTTAACTAATGCCATGCTGGGCTGGATGCCATGCGGGTTAGCAATTGTATCGTTATTTGCTTGCGCCTTCTTTACGGCTTTTACTGGCGCCTCTGGCGTAACCATTATAGCTATTGGTGCTATTTTATATCCTGCACTTAAAACTGATGGATACTCAGAAAAGTTTAGTCTTGGATTGATAACCACATCAGGAAGCTTAGGGCTTTTATTTGCACCTTCATTGCCTTTGATACTTTATGGCGTAATTGCTGAAGTATCTATTGATGACTTGTTTAAAGCCGGATTACTGCCGGGTATTTTGATGTTGCTCATGCTTTCTTTTTATTGTTTGTGGGTGGGTCGACATTCAAGTAGAGAGATAAAACCATTTAATTTTGATGAACTAATAAATGCATTTCGTGAATCAGCATGGGAGCTTCCATTGCCGATTATTGTTTTAGGAGGGATATATTCGGGATTTTTTGCTGTCTCTGAGGCGGCTGCAATTACTGCTTTGTATGTAATATGTATTGAAGTGCTGTTATTGAAAGAAATAAAAATAGCTGATTTACCTCGTTTGATGCGTGAGTCCATGCTTTTGGTGGGAGGTATTCTAATAGTATTGGCTGTATCTTTGGCGTCTACAAATTATATGATTGATTCAGGTGTTCCGCAGCAGTTATTTTTTACCATTTCTAGTGTCATCAGTGATCAATTTACTTTTCTAGCATTACTATTATTATTCTTGTTAATTTTAGGGGCTATTTTGGATATTTTTGCAGCTATAGTGCTGGTCGTCCCCCTCTTACTTCCAGTAGCTAACCAATATGGAATTGACGAGATACATCTAGGGATAATTTTTCTTTCAGCGATGCAATTAGGCTATTTAACTCCACCAGTGGGGTTAAATTTATTTATAGCTAGCTATCGATTCGATAAATCCATTGCCGCGGTTTATGCAGCAACATTACCGTTTTTTGCTATACTCTTTATATCAGTTATTCTGATAACTTACTGGCCAACATTAACATTATTTTTACTATAAACCATTGAGTATTATTGGTTTACCGACTGAAAAAGAGCAAAAGCTTAATCATGTCTTCAATCCTTAAATTATTAAAGAAATTTATAAAATTACTCTGGGGCGGTTTAGTAATCCTCAGAAAAATGATTGGCATGGCATGGTTTTTCTTGATATTGATATTTGTATTAAGTTTATTTTCATCCTATTTGCCATCAATTAAAGATAATAACGTATTGGTAATTAACCCACGAGGTCAACTTGTAGATCAATTACAAGGTGACGCATACGAAAGAGCGGTAAATGAAATCTTTGGTGAAATTTCAAATGAAGTATTGGTGGACGATATTGTTGATGCGTTGAATTATGCTGAAAATGACGAAAGAATCTCTGTGATCGCCTTAAGGCTAGATGAAATGAAAGGGGGCGGGTTAAGCAAATTAGAAACAATCGGAATAGCCTTGGATAAAGTTCGAGAATCAGGAAAGCAAGTTATTGCTTATTCAGATTTTTATAGCCAGGAATCCTATTATTTAGCTGCTAGAGCAGATCAAATCTATCTCCACCCAGATGGAATTTTTTTCCCTGATGGTTACTCATATTATTCAAATTATTACAAAGATTTAATCGATAAAATTAAAGTTGATTGGAATATCTTTAGAGCTGGGGATTATAAAACTGCTGTTGAGCCATTTATGCGAAATGACATGTCAACAGAATCCAAAGATTCACGCTCTAGAATAGCAAATAAACTCTGGAGCAAATATGAAAATGATGTTGTTACTGCTAGAAATTTACCTGAAAAATCAGTGACAATTTTTGCTCGTGATTTACTTGACAGTATAAATAAAGAACAAACCAATATTGCTTCAATTGCGTATAAAAATAATTTATTTGATGGTCTATTAACTAAGGACCAGATTGAATTACAGATTAGCAAGAAAATGAATATTGCTGAAACAGAGTTCGGTGAAAGTGTGATTACTTTTGATGATTACCTAAAGGTGATGCGACTTAATGAGCGCTCAGAAAACTACGAGGACAATATTGCCGTCATTGTGGCTTCTGGTGAGATTCTTAATGGTAACCATGCGCCAGGTGTTATTGGTGGAGAGTCAACTTCTAAATTACTCAGAAAGGCATTACATGATGATTCAGTTCGTGGTGTGTTACTTAAAATTGATTCTCCAGGTGGAAGCGCCTTTGCGTCAGAGCAGATATTGAAGCAAATTATTGCTTTGCAGGCAGCAAGTAAACCGGTGGTGGTTCTAATGGGCAGTGTTGCGGCATCAGGGGGTTATTGGATCGCAATGTCTGCCGATAAAATATATGCATCACCGGCTACTATTACCGGATCAATAGGTGTGTTTGCCATGTTTCCAACATTGCAAAATTCATTGGCTGAGTTAGGAATATATACGGATGGTTCGGGAACGAATCAATGGTCTGGTAGTTTTCGTCTAGATAAAGAAATGTCCCCAAGTGTTAAGCAATTAGTCCAATCTCAAGTCGATTATGGCTATAGCGAGTTTGTTAGAAAAGTTTCAACTCATCGAGATATTCCTGAGGAAAAGATAAGAGAGATTGCTAAGGGTCAAATTTGGACTGGGATAGAAGCTCTAGATAATGGCTTGATTGACGCATTAGGTGGCTTTAATGAAGCACTAAATGAAATTGAGATATTAACCAATTTGAGTGATTCCCAATACGGTTTAATTTATCTTCAGCAAGATATTAGTACATCAGAATTATTTGCTGTTTCTTTTTTAGATACATTGAGTGCACTGAATGTATCAATCCCAAAATCTAATTCTAATCTTCCAATTTTTGACTATCTTAATTCTGAAATTGAAAAATTTATGCTGCCTTTATTGCGTTTTAATGATCCAAAAAATATGTATGCGTATTGTTTTTGTGAATTAAATTAAACGAATTGATCGGGGCAGTCATATTTATAGCTTTCAATCTGAGGATATATATCAAGGCCTGTGACGTTTTCTTTGAACTTGATTGATAGGCAAGAGCAAGTTGGCATAAAAGCCACGAAAGAAGGGATCAAACGATTTGCAAGTTCACTTAATCCGGGATTATGATTAATCAAAAGTAAGTGCTTTGTTGCCTCAGATACTTCGTTGATCTTTTTTATTAATATTTCCAATGAAGCCAGATAAAGCTCTGCGTGATTTTCTGTTGGTATGGATTGCCAAATATTTTCTTCTATTATTATTTTAGCAGTGCTCATGGTTCTTATGGCGTTACTAGTGATTATTGCATCTGGCTTAGATGACAGTTTAGCTATTGGACTGGCCATTAATTTAGCCTCTATTTCACCGACTGAGCTTAATGGGCGATGTAAATCTAATATTTCATTAGAATCATAGGATGCGGCACCATGTCTAAGCAGAGTTAAAAATTGCATTTATAGTTGTTACATCATGCCCGTTTGAAGTCTTGCTTCGTCAGACATCATTTCTTGACTCCAAGGTGGATCAAACACTAATTCAACCTCAACATCATCAATTGTTGGAATGATTGCTACTTTGTCTCTAGCATCTTCAACTAAGATTTCACCCATACCACAACCTATTGCTGTTAGTGTCATATCAATAGAGACACTTCTTTTGCTATTCTCTAGAGTTGTTATATCGCAACGATATATCAAACCTAGATCTACTATATTTATTGGTATTTCAGGGTCATAACATGTCCTGAGTTGGCTCCAAACAATATCTTCAATATCTTTATCAGTCGCATTCTTTGGGATTTCTGGGGGCGGTTCAATTTCCTTACCCAAAGCATCGGCATCTGATCCTGAAATTCTAAATAAGTTACCTTCAATATAGATGGTGAAGCTACCACCAAGAGACTGCGTGATAAAACCAGAAGTTCCTTCTCTTAACTGTAGTACTTCTCCGGCAGGTATGATGACTGCTTTTACATCTCTTGTTACAACAAATGGTTCGTTAGTATGTCCAAACATAGTGATTTATTTTTCCGTAGTGGTTATTTTGTTATTATTCAGAGCCGATATAAATGTTTGCCAACTCAATGTGGCACACTTTATTCTTGATGGAAAATCTTTTACGCCTTCTAGGGCGTGAATTTCTTGAGAGTCCATCATCGGTTGTTGACCTTCCTGAGATTTGGACTCATTAAGATTAGAGATTAGATCAAGTGCATATTGATTTGCTTGGTATTTTTTCATGTTTAGTAATGTTGAGGTCATCAACGACGCCGAGGCTATTGAGATAGCACAACCCGTTCCTTCAAAGGTCAGGTTCTCAATTGTATCTGCTTCATTAATTTTGAGATAAATACGAATTTTATCACCGCACAATGGGTTAATCCCCTCAGAGAGTAAAGAGTTATTTGATAACTTACCGAAATTTAGAGGATTTTTTGCGTGATGAATTATCAACTGTCGATAAAGTTCTTTGAGCGATTTATTCTCTGAATTATTTTTTTTCATTATGCAAAAATTTCAATTACTTTATCAAGTCCTTTGATAAAGCGATCGATATCTTCCTCATTATTATATATCGATAATGATGCTCGTGCTGTTCCTGGCAGGCCAAAAAACTCCATTACAGGCATGGCGCAATGATGCCCTGTACGAATCGCAATTCCTTGGTGATCTAAAATTGTACCAATATCATGAGAATGAATATCTTTTATGGTAAACGATTGAACCGCCACTTGGTTTTCTGCTTTGCCTATTAATTCAACACCATCAACTTTCTGCAAATCCGCGATCATTTTATTGAGCAATATATTTTCATGTGCTTCAATATTATGCATTCCAGCCTGATTCAGATAGTCAATTGCAGCGCCAAGTCCTGCAGCACCAGATATATTTGGTGTACCAGCTTCAAATTTATAAGGCAAATCATTGTATACGGTGCCTGTGAATTTAACTTCCAGTATCATATCCCCACCACCTTGGTATGGAGGCATATCTTCTAATAAGCGTTCTTTTCCATATAATATCCCAATACCAGTAGGTCCTAACATTTTATGACCTGAAAAAGCATAAAAATCTGCATTAAGAGCTTGGATATCTATTTTCATATGTGAAATTGCTTGGGCACCATCCACTAATACGGGAACTTCATGCTGGTGAGCAGCATCTATAATTTTATTCAATGAGGTCACAGAGCCAAGCGCATTTGATATATGAGAGATAGCTACCAAAACTACATTTGAATCGATCATATCTATTAATTGCTCGGTTATTATTTCACCATTATTGTCAATTGGAGCAACGATAAGACTGGCTCCAGTTTGCTCGCAAATTAGCTGCCAAGGCACTATATTTGAATGATGTTCTAAATGACTGATAAGAATTTTTTTGCTTGGATCAAGCTTGGGCTTACAGTAACTATTTGCCACAAGATTAATGGAGTCTGTAGTACCGCTGGTAAATATTATCTCATTAGTATTTTTCGCGTTAATGAACTCACAAATATTTTGTCTAGATGTTTCATAAACCTCCGTTGCTCTATGGCTCAAGGTATGGATACCACGGTGAACATTTGAGTGATCTTGACTTTGGTAACGAGAGATTTCATCGATGACTTGTTGCGGCATTTGACTTGAAGCCGCGCTATCCAAATAGACGAGAGGGTACTTATTAATTTCCTGATTGATGGTTGGGAAATCTTTTCGTAAAAGTTCAAGCTGGCTATTATCAGCTATTTGATTTTTCTCATTAAAAGAGAGATTCATTGTGTTAATACTCGTAATTTATCTGTAATTAAATTTTCTATAAAATCTTTTGTGGAGGGAATATTTACCTCATTTAAAATTCTAGTAATAAATGTTTTTGTTAGCAATTGCTGAGCTACAACTTCATCAATACCTCTTGATTGCATATAAAATAGAGCGTTTTCATCGAGTTGACCAACGGTCGTACCATGACTGCATGCGACATCGTCTGTGTATATTTCAAGTTCGGGCTTGGTATTGATTTCAGCATTTTCACTGATCAACAGATTATGGTTAAATTGATTTGCATTTGAGTTAATGGCTGCCTCACATATAAGAGCTTTACCGTTAAATACGCACCGGCCATTTCCTCCAATTACACCGTAGAAATTTTGACTGCTTTTTGATGAGCCAATAAAATGGTTTGCTAGGATATGATTATCAATATGTTGATTATTTCCTGCAATATAAACTCCATTTATATTTGCATTTGCATGTTTTTCATTAAAGTTAACAACTATATCTGCTCGCATTAATTGAGCACCTATATCAACACTAGTGTAGTTAAGGTTTGCATTGATACCGAGATTAGCAACTGATTTTTCTATCAAAGTCTGATGGACCGAGAAATCTTGTAATCTCAAATATTCTATATGACTATTTTCCCCTATATCCATCTGTACCACAGAGTTTGTGAAATGAGGAGCTTGAATTTTTGCTGTGTGAGCATGAATTATACTCACGGTGGCATTATCTTTTACTTCAATAATGCATCGAAAATTACTGACATAATTATTTAGGTTTATATCATTCTCGAAGAGTATACCAATAGGTTTATCGCTCTCAACACCACTAGAAACTGTAATTTTTATGGCATCATGCATCAATGCAGCGTTCAAACTGCAAAGTGAATCATCAATAAGTACTTCAGTGTCATCAAGATTTTTTGAGAGCAAAGATACATGAATCCCGATTTTTTGTAATCTTTTTGTTTCCATGATATCGATGGTGCCATTTTTAATAATTATCCAATAAGCGTCGATTTCATTAGCAATGGTATTTTCTTTGTTAGTTAAAGATTTAATTTCTTTTGATGGTTCATGGAATGATTTTTCACATAATGCATAAATATTACTTATATCAGTATATTGCCATTCCTCGTTTTTTGTAGAAGGCATCTCTGAAACCTTAAAATTGGAAAGTGCATTGACTCTAGTGTCAGATAGCTCACCTTGAATTAGTTTTTTGGCAGCTGAAGACAATAGCTCAAAGTTGATTTGAGCACTCATTTTTCGTTATCCTTTTCTTTAGCATATCCAGTTTTTTCTAATTCTATCGCCAAAGACTTATCTCCCGAACGAACAATCTTTCCTTCTGATAAAACGTGCACCTTATCTGGTTCGATATATTCTAAGAGACGCTGGTAATGAGTAACAAGAATAACCGCATTATCGGGATTGCGAAATTCATTAACACCTTTTGCTACCACTTTGAGTGCATCTATATCAAGACCAGAATCTGTTTCGTCTAGAATTGCAATACTTGGTTCCAAGATAGTCATTTGAAGGATTTCATTTCGTTTTTTCTCACCACCTGAAAATCCCTCATTAACTCCTCTATTTAAGAAACTTGGATCTATTTCAAGTTTCTTAATAGCATCACGTGCTATCTTTAGGAATTCAAACGCATCCATTTCTTCCATACCGAGATGCTTTCTTTTGGCATTTAAGGCAGCTTTGAGAAATTGAGTGTTGTTTAATCCAGGAATTTCAACTGGATACTGAAAGCCAAGAAATATCCCTTCCCGTGAACGTTCTTCTGGAGGTAGGTCCATGAGATTTTTGTTGTTGTATGAGATTTCCCCCTCAGTTACATCATAACCATCATAACCGGCTATGATTCTAGCAAGCGTGCTTTTACCAGATCCATTGGGCCCCATAATGGCATGAACTTCACCTTTTTTTACGGTGAGAGACAATCCATTTAATATATTAGTTTGTGCTACCTTAGCGTGTAAATTTTTTATTTCTAACATTTCCCCACTCTTTGTAATTGTTAATTAACCTACCGCGCCTTCAAGACTAACGTTAAGAAGCGCTTGTGCTTCTACCGCAAATTCCATTGGCAGTTTTTTGAAAACATCCTTGCAGAAGCCATTTACAATCATATTCACGGCATCTTCTTCTTCAATCCCACGTTGTTTGCAATAAAAGAGCTGATCTTCCGAAATCTTCGAGGTAGTGGCCTCATGCTCTATAATTGCAGATGGATTTTTTCCTTCTATGTAAGGGAAGGTATGAGCACCGCAAGTTCCACCAATAAGTAAAGAATCA